>Ga0190358_1000080_pt1 | contig 36257 bp, 30 predicted proteins | sample 48721812_MG_FD_161666 | JGI IMG/M metagenome (GOLD analysis project Ga0190358, IMG submission 161666) | Hydrothermal vent microbial mat bacterial communities from Southern Trench, Guaymas Basin, Mexico - 4872-18-1-2_MG | ecosystem: Environmental > Aquatic > Marine > Hydrothermal vents >... | reverse complement strand
AATATACAGTTCGCCTGCCACATCAATCAACTGCCTGTAGTAACTTTTAATGGCTGCTTTGTTTAGCGTGGGTATGTTTTCATCATCAATGGAGTCAACAGTAATGAAAAGGTCTGCTTTTCCCCTGGTAAGCCCCTGACTTATTTTCGACCTGATTTCAATTTCTTTTTCTTTGTAATACCATGGGATCTTGGTATTTATGTCAATTTGCTTACTGTTCAGAGAGCGTAACTCTACAGTAATCTTTTTTTCAGGAGTTTCAGCGCAAGCTGATCCATAACCTGTCATCGATCTGATCATATCTTCTTAAATGTTGAACAAATGTATTAAAAATCGGGCTTTTCTCTAAGCCGTGGTTTTACAATGACCTTTTTCTTCCAGCGGCCTGTTAGATAATAAGTCCATGACATAATTAATCCCATCACCCAGCTCATTGGATACGACCACCATATACCTGTTTCGCCAAACCTGTCAGAGAGGAATACTGCAAAAGGTATTCTTACAAGCCAGAGTGAAATAAGGGTGAATATCATTGGGATTACGGTATCACCGGCGCCCCTCATCACACCGTTAAATGTAAACATAAACGCAAACACAATATAAAACAGGCTCACAATCGTCAGGTAGTCCGAACCAATTTCTATTACGTCGGGATCGTTGGTAAAGGCATCCATAAAAAGGTCGCCAAAAGATATAATTATTGCCGTTGTTGCTATTGTAACTATGCCTGTCAGGAGGATGGTCGACAACAAGCCTGTTTTTACACGGTGCGATTTATTGGCTCCCAGGTTTTGACCTACGAAGGTTGCCAGGGCCTGTGACATTATCATTGCAGGTATGGTAGCAATAGCATCAAGTCGCGCAGCTACTGAAAAAGCTGCTATCACATTTGTGCCGAATGTGTTCACAACCCCCATTATTGCCATACTGCCAAGTGCTACAAAACTGTGCTGAAAACCGGTTGGCAATCCAATCCTGATGCTCTGGTTGAAAATCTTCCTGTCGAATACAAGTCCCCGCAGTTTTATATCGATTATTTTGTGATAATGGTTAAGATAGATAATGGCAGTCACCAATGCACCGCTCTGGGCTATTACGGTTGCCAGGGCTACTCCTTTAACCCCCATATTGAAAACTACAACGAAGAGAAGGTCAAGACCCACATTGGTCAGGGTTGATAATATAAGAAAATAAAGTGGTGTTTTTGAATCACCCATGCCCCTTAAAATAGCACTGGTTCCATTAAAAATGAAGAATGCGACTATGCCCAGCAGGTAAATGTTAAGGTATTCAAGGGCCATTGGCATCACTTCCTCCGGCAGGTTTAACAGTACGAATATCTCCTCACTGAAGATAAGGCCCACAATTGTTACAACAATGGAGGCAAAAAACATTCCTATATACATGGTGTCAATCGCCTTTCTTACACTGGCATAGTCTTTGGCCCCAAAATATTGTGATATCACCACAGTAATCCCTGCCCCCAGCCCTATGATCATTGATATCAGGACAAAGATTACAGGAAAGGAGGCTCCCACTGCAGCAAGTGCTTCTTTACCAATAAAGTTGCCAACAATAATGCTGTCAACAATATTGTAAAATTGCTGAAAGAGGCTGCCCGCAAGCATTGGCAATGCAAATTGCAGAATTTGCCTGCCTTCTTTACCTGTAGTCATGTCTTTCATGGGAAGCTTTAAAATTGACATGCAAAAGAAATGAAAATACAACCAACATCAAAATTATATTTTGATGTATATAAGTTTTTAAACAAATCCCGTTTTATTCAAGAAATGCCTTAATTTTGGCATTGCTTTTGCAAAATAAAACAGTATCATAAAGCACTATTAACTTGACCAACAATTAAATATGTTTAAGATTATCAGAACATGTCCCTGCTTTTTAACCCTTATGTTATTGATTTCCCTGAAGACAAACATTGTTTTGGCCCAGGAGAAAACAAGCAGGGACTCTGGCGGGTTTGTTATTGATACGTTCATGAAGCCTGCAATGGTGGATTCACTGGCAAACCTGAAAAGCAGAGATGTAGAATTTGATATCGAAGAGGCAATTGAATATCTCTCCTCATGGTATGAGAGTGATATTTGGAACAGTAAAGACGATCCTCTGAGAAAATCCATCAGGCGCTTGCTTTTTGAAGCAACCAATGATCCGGTGTACGTAGCACGTGACTATGTCAGACAGTATGACTGGGCTAAGATAAAAATACCGGAAAGCAGTTTTTTTATGTGGGATACTATTCATATACCTATCCCTTCGGAAAGTGAGAGAGGCCGGAGCAAACAGGAAGAACAGGATATATTTGATCCGCTAATGGCTGATACAGATATGACTCTTACTGATACCATGCGCCTGCACGAGGCAGCAGACACCATTTTAAGTATCAGGGACAGTCTGATGATTGTTGACCCGGGAGATCTGGGCAATATTTTTGTGCAGACAGAAAGGAAGAGACCTTTGCATATGAGGTCGGAAAAGCATGACAGTATTATTATTGTGATATCCGATACTCTTAAAAAGGTAATAAGCGGGAACCCTGATTTTCCCTTCCTGTATTACGATTATCCACTTGTCGGAGATTCAATCCAGTCAGCTGTTAATAAGGTGATGCAGTATATTGAAAAAAATGATTCAAGCAGGGTTATCATTACCGGGACAAATAATTCAATTCCCGTGTGGCTGGGCCGGAATACATCAAGGATGACCAGGTTATGGCTTAAAAATGAATGGGATGAGGAAGTATCCGTCTGGGTTGGTAGTACGTCTATTGACTCAATTGATATAGTGGTTGAAAGAGGAGTGCATTTCAGGCGACCTGGCAAGGCACCAAATATTGCAAATGCAAGGGTACAGACTAAAACAGTTGATAATTCAAAACTGGCAGAAGTCCGTAAGATAGAAGTAAAACCCCAGTACTGGAAATTCCTGTCGGAAGCATCTTTTGTTTTTAACCAGGCTATGATTAAAAACTGGGTGCAGGGTGGAGAGAGCAATATCTCAACCCTGCTGGATATTACAGGTACGATAAGTTATACAAACAATGATCTGAATATGACCTGGAATAATGCCGGGAGGATAAAATTCGGCCTGATTACAGGTGCGGGTAGCGGTATCCGTAAAAATATTGATGATATTGAATTGCTTTCAAAATTCAATAACAAAGCATTTGGCAAGTTTGATTTCAGTACTACAATGTTATTTAAAACACAGCTGGCTTTTGGCTATAATTATCCAAATGATTCAGTTGTGGTATCCAAGTTTTTTAACCCCGCTTCACTTACACTGGGCCTGGGGCTTGATTATAAACCTAACGATAACACCTCTATTAACTTCGCCCCCTTATCATATAAAGGGACCTTCGTGCCTGACACTGCGATGATTGATCCAACAAAACACGGCCTGCATGCCGATCAGAGATCAAGACATGAACCGGGTATCAGTGCACAGATAAGCCATAAAACTACCCTGTTTGAACAGATTACTGTGGTAAATAAACTGAGACTGTTTACCAATTATATTCATAACCCCCTTAATATTGATATCGACTGGGAAATGATTGCTACGACTAAGCTTAACTGGTTTACTGATATCAGGTTGAATACACATCTTATATATGATGATGATACCCTTATACCTGTTCTGGATGATAATAATGAGCAGGTACTGAATGAGGATGGAAGCCCCAGGAAAGTACCAAAGGTGCAATTCAAGGAGCTGATAGGTATATCAGTGATTTTCAGGTTTTGATGCCGGGTAAAGGAGCTCCGCATTCCGGTTTGGAAAATGTCAAATTATTTCAGAATCATTACCGATAACATGAGTCTCATAATGAAAGGTGAATATAGAGATCGGCTATTGCAAATGCACAAAAAGAAACTCCGGCATAGCTGTTAATCGTACCGAATGCTTTTAATATACTTGAAGTGTCGCCAGGTTTCAAAATGATATGTTCATAAATAAGCATCAGGGTAAAAATTACTGTCCCGATCCAGTAAAGCAGGCCTGCATGAGCTGTAAAACCTGATATTATAGCAGAAAGCACTGCAAGCAAGTGAAGAAATGCCGAAATAATCAGGGCTTGCTTCAAACCCAGCTTAACCGGTATAGAGAACAGCCTGTTATTTGAATCAAATTCTGAATCCTGAAGCGAATATATTATATCAAATCCCCCTACCCAGAATAGGACAATTAAACTGTATAAAACCGGGACAGTGGCAAATTTGCCTGTGACTGCTATATATGCCCCAACAGGTGCGAGACTCAGGGCAAGGCCCAGGAACATGTGACTCACTGAGGTGAATCGTTTGGTCATACTATATCCAAGTATAATAAACAGGGCCAGGGGAGAAAGAAACATTGTCAGCCTGTTAATAAGACTTGCAGAGATGATAAACAAGATGGAATTGACTATTACGAAAATGAGTGCTGACACCGGGCTTATAATACCCGAAGGAATCTCTCTGGAGGAGGTCCTCGGATTGAGCCTGTCAAATTTATGGTCGGCATACCTGTTAAATCCCATTGCTGAATTTCTCGCGAAGACCATGCACAGCAGAACAAGGATGAATAATCGCCATGTGAATGCATTATTCCCGGTATTTATTGCCGTAAAGAATCCAAGCAGGGCAAAGGGCATTGCAAAAATTGTGTGGCTGAATTTTACGAGTGAAAGATAATTACCGATCCTTTTTAACAATGAGCCCATATGAAGAATTTCTACCTTATTTGTGCACCGGTTTCTTTCTCAAACGCTTCCACAAGCTTCTTCATTACCTTGTCTGTTATCTTATCTGTCAGGGTCCGTTTGTCATCCCTCAGTATAAAGCTCACTGCATATGATTTTTTATTTTTCCCCAGCGATTCACTCTCATAAACATCAAAAAGCCCAACCTGTCTTAAAAGGTCCTTTTCGGTTTTAAAGGCCAGCTTTTTAATATGATCAAAGCTTAGGTCTTTATCAACCAGCAAGGCCAAATCCCTCCTGACTGATGGATATTTTGGCAACTCCCTGTAAGAGATACTGTGTTGCTTCAGTTTTTCAAGTGCCGTATCAAATTCTATATGGCCATAGTAAACATCCTGTTTTACTTCCTGCTTGTTTAGATAATGTTTACTGATCTTTCCAAAATGAGCAAGCAGTTCGCCTTTACTGCTCAGTGTAAGGCCTTCGGTATAATAATCCTGTTGATTAACTTCAGCTGTAAGAGAATTACAATCAAATCCAAGTTTTTCAAGTATGATTTCAATAAGGGATTTGATACTGTAAAAATCGGTTTCCCTCTTATCTGTATTCCAGTTTTCCGGACTTGTGCTTCCTGAAATGAAAAGGTCGAGTGACAGTTTTTCAAGATAATTATCAACTGTGTTCACGGGCTTTTGTTTTTCCTTAAGGAAGTAGCATATACCGAACTCATAAAATCTCAGGTCAGGATTTTGCCTGTTGATATTTCTTGCTATTGCATTTAAGCCCCCGTATAATAGTGATTGCCTCATACAATCAAGATCTGAACTTAATGGATTGGCCAGGATAACCATTTTATCATTATCAAAATCGGGGCTTTCACGGTACCAGGCAGAAGGATTCAGGGAATTAGACATTATCTCTGTAAAGCCTGCTCCGGAAAGCATATCAGAGATGGTATTAATTACTTTTTCCTTATTTGGCTTGTCAAAAAAACTGAGTGTTGAGTTCACCTTTTCAGTGAACTCAATATTATTATATCCGTAAATTCGCAGTATCTCCTCAATAATGTCAGCTTCCCTTGTGACATCAACCCTGTAGGCAGGTACCTTGCACTTGAAGGTATCACCGCCGCTATCATCAGTTTCTATGTCCAGAGAGTTTAGTATCTTCTTAATATCTTTCCTGTTTATCTCTTTGCCGGTAAGCCTGTTAATATTTTTATAGCTCACGTCAACGACCGGCTTTTCTATTCGTCTTGGATAAACGTCAACAATCTCTGAGCTTATCTTTCCGCCTGCCATTTCTTTAATAAGTATGGCTGCTCTTTTTAGGGCCCAGGTGGTTATTTCGGGGTCTGATCCTCTTTCAAACCTGAAAGAAGCATCGGTGTGAAGATCGTGTCTGCGGGCTGTCTTTCTTATTGACACTGGGTTAAAGCAGGCACTTTCCAGGAAGATATTTACTGTATTATCTGTTACACCTGATCCTTTTCCTCCAAAGACCCCGGCTATACACAGTCCTTTTTCTTCATCACAGATCATCAGGTCGTTTTCTGACAGTTCCCTTGGCTGATCATCAAGTGTTATGAAACCTGTCTTATCTGGTAGATTTTTTACTATAATCCTGTTACCTGCTATCTTATCTGCATCAAAAGCATGGAGGGGCTGCCCTGATTCGTGCAGTATGAAATTGCTTATGTCCACCACATTATTCAGGGGCTTGAGCCCGATGGCTTTAAGCCTGTTTTTCAACCATTCAGGCGATTCTTTTACTTTTACGCCACTTAGGGTAAGGCCTGAATACCTTATACAATCTGCCTCATTCTCAATAGTAACATTTACAGGCCTTGAGTTATTATCGACCCTGAAACTGTCGACTGCAGGCAGCGAAATGCGCGATGGTTTGAACAGGTTAAAATATGCATTCAGGTCACGGGCTACTCCAAAATGGGATCCGCTGTCAATTCTGTTTGGTGTGAGCCCTATTTCAAAAACGGTATCATATTCCACTGGGAAAATTTCATGCGCAGGGATACCAACAGGGGTATCCTGTGGCAAAACCATGATACCTTCGTGCGAGTTACCAAGCCCCAGCTCGTCTTCGGCACAGATCATTCCTTCCGATAGTACTCCCCTGATTTTCGATCTCTTTAATTCGAAGGGCTCACCCTGGTAGTCAAGTACAGTTCCCGGTGTGGCCACAAGCACTTTCTGTCCTGCTTCCACATTTGGTGCCCCGCACACTATCCTCAGGTGATCACCGCTGCCGGTGTCTACAGTTGTTATATAAAGTTTATCTGCATTTGGATGTTTACCACATGTTTTTACCTCTCCTGTTATCACCCCTCTCAGACCTCCTTTTACAGATATCCAGTCTTCCATACCCTCAACCTCCAGGCCTATATTTGTAAGGATCGGGCTTAGTTCTTCAGCTTGTTTATCTGTCTTCAGGTATTCACGTATCCAGTTATATGAAATCTTCATGCGTATAGAAAATAAACAGAAATAAAACACCATTTGCCGGCTCAGGCAAAAGTAAGGATTTTTAAAAAAGTATCGAGATGAAAAATTACTTTATTTAACTTATTGTATTTAGCTATCTTTGTATAATTCTTTGTTTTTAAAATATATTTTGTGAAAAAAGCTTTATGATATGAAGGTTGAGAAAGACGATAGGCTGATACTGCTTACAAATGATGACGGACTTTATGCTGAAGGGCTTAATACTCTTACGCAGCTTATGCAGGAATACGGGAAGGTGGTCGTTATATCAACTATTGAAAGCCGTTCAGGTATGTCACAGGCTCTTACGGTGAAAATGCCTATAAGGGTAAAATTGCTGAAGGAGACCGACACGAAAAGGGTATATGCATGCAGTGGCACACCTACTGATGGAGTGAAAATTGCCGTTAACCAGCTGCTGGAAAGAAAGCCCGACTGGGTTGTGTCAGGCATAAACCATGGAGCAAATGCTTCGGTAAGTGTCATATATTCAGGCACTATGGCAGCGGCTATTGAAGGATGTTTGTACGGAATTGATTCAGTCGGTTTTTCGCTTAACGACTATTCGTCAAAAGCTGATTTTAATGCTTCGAAAAAATATGTCAGGGAAATTATGAATAAGCTGGGCAATAACAAATTGCCTCAGGGCATATGCCTTAATGTGAACATTCCTTCATGTACGGACAGCGATATAAGGGGAATCAGAATTTGCAGGCAGGCAAGGGGTAACTGGCGTGAGGAATTTGAAAAGCGCAAGGATCCGATGGGTAAGACATATTACTGGTTAACGGGTATATTCCAGAATCATGAACCTGATTCTACAGATACTGATGAGTGGGCACTGCAAAATAATTATGTTTCCGTTGTCCCGGTGTCAATCGACATGACTGCCCATAGTTACATTGACGACCTGAGAAAGCAGTTCAATCTATATACCCTGAAATAGACAGTAGTGAAATATTTTATTATTGCAGGTGAAGCAAGCGGCGATTTACATGGTTCAAACCTTATTGCCGGACTCATTAAAACTGATCCCGAAGCAGAAATCCGTTGCTGGGGTGGTGACAAAATGGAAAAATCAGGCGGACGCCTCCTGGTTCATTACAGGGAACTGGCAGTAATGGGTATCTGGGAAGTGCTTATAAGGCTTGGTAAAATATTCAAAAACCTCAGGATATGCAAACAGCAGGTACTTGATTTCAATCCCGACCTGGTCATACTTATTGATTATCCGGGTTTTAACCTCAGGATAGCTAAGTATTTGAAAAACTATGCAATCAATGTTTACTATTATATAAGCCCTAAAGTATGGGCATGGAAGAAATCAAGGATAAAGAAGATAAAGAGATATATAAACAGGATGTATGTTATCTTTCCTTTCGAGCCTGAATTTTTTGAAAAATATGCTTATAGGGTCCATTATTTTGGAAACCCCCTCGTTGAGACAGTAGAAAAGGGAATAAAAGCAGCTGCTAAAAGGCCTCAATTCCTGGCCCGCTACGGACTCGCTGATAAACCTGTTATCTCCCTGCTTGCAGGCAGCAGGGAACAGGAGATCAGGAAAATACTCCCTGTAATGGCCGGGATGGAGAAATATTATCCTGATTACCAGTTACTGGTTGCAGGTATCAGTACCGTTGACCCCGGGGTTTACGAACGTATCCTGGTTGAAAGCAGCATTAAGGTGATATACGACGATACATACAGCCTGCTGGTAAATTCTGATGCGGCACTCGTAACTTCCGGAACAGCCACCCTCGAAACGGCCATTGCCGGTATACCACAGGTAGTCTGTTACAGAACCAGCGGCCTGTCGTATGCAGTTGCCCGGATGCTGGTTAAGATAAGGTTTATTTCACTTGTCAACATTATAATGGATAAGGAGATAGTTAAGGAACTTATTCAGAATGATCTTAATGAAAGACGTTTGGCCTCGGAGCTGAATATAATTCTGCCGGGTGGCCGGAAAAGGGAGCAAATGATTGCTAATTATTCGGTATTGAAAAAGAAACTGTCCGGAAGAGGTGCCTCGGAACGCATAGCAAAAGATATGTACCACTCGCTCAAACTGGTTGATAATGTTAACTAGGTTTAAAAGCTTCATTTTCCTGTTTTTTATGCTGTCAGCATTTACAGTGCATCCTATGGCAGGAAATATTAGAATTGGATTGCTGAGCCTCGAACGGTCATTTTCATTAACAGTGAATATATGTGAGGGGGAATATGAAATGCTGGCGGGCAGAAAGTATACCAGCCTTAAAAAAAATGATAACATCCTTATTGTCAAGGCAGGAAACAAAGTGCTGGTTACCACACTTTCGGGCAGTACCCTGGTAGCAGATTCCATAAGGCTGCAGGCAGGTGGCCCGGAATCCTGTTTTTCAGTCAGGAATAATCTCCGGGAAGGAAGCCCGAGGAAATATTATGGCCATTTAACTGTTATGTCAGACATAGAATCACTGATGGCTGTTAATTCCATTGATACTGAAAGCTACCTGGCAGGCGTTGTGCAGGCAGAGGCTGGCTTTAAAGGCAATCTGGAGTATTTCAAAGCACAGGCAATGCTGGCAAGAACCTATCTTTACATGAATATTAACAGGCACATACGTGACGGATATAACCTTTGCGATAAGATACACTGCCAGGCATATCACGGAAGATCAGAGGTGGGGGTGATTTATGACGCAGTTAATGCCACAAGAGACCTGGTGCTGGCTGATGCCGACAGCTTTCTTGTTTTTGCACCTTTTCATTCAAATTGTGGGGGTCAGACTGAATCGTCAGAAAATGTATGGCTGGCCTCCATGCAACACCTGTCAGGTGTGATCGACCCGTATTGCGCTTTTTCAAGAAATGCACACTGGAAAAAGGAAATAGGGATGGAAGAATGGATATCCTACATGGGTGAACATGGCTACCGTCACATGAATAATGATGACCTGGTGTTTAAACAGTTGAGCAGAAAGCGTAACTATACCGCAGGCAACTTTTCATTTCCTCTTATCAAAATAAGGGAAGACTGGGGATTGATGTCAACTTTTTTTTCAGTAAGCCTCGGTAATAACAGTATTCTTCTTAATGGCAGGGGCTATGGTCATGGAGTGGGCTTGTGCCAGGAAGGTGCAAGGGTAATGTCGGAAAGAGGATTTACAATGGAGGAAATCATAGGTTTTTATTTCCGCGGATTAAAAATAATTGATGTAAAGGATGTCAGGCCGTCAGTCGAGATAAGTACTGCTTTTTAAGTACATTTGTATTCAAATTTCGAATAATGCTTGCTATATACAGGAGAGAAATAAGCAGTTTTTTTACGGGTATGACAGGTTATATCGTGATTTTTGTCTACCTGCTCATTAACAGTTTATTCATGTGGATCCTGCCGGGTGAATGGAATGTGCTGGACAGCGGCTATGCCAGCCTGGAATCACTTTTTATTATAAGTCCGTGGGTATTTCTCTTCCTTGTACCGGCCGTTACGATGCGCATGGTGGCCGAGGAAAAGCGTAGCGGTACTCTGGAACTGCTTCTATCAAGACCTCTTACCGAAGGACACATCGTATATGGCAAATATCTGGCGGCAGTTACACTTGTGCTGCTGGCCCTTGTACCCTGTGTAATTTATTATATATCAGTTAGTGTGCTCGGAGACCCGCCGGCTAATATTGACAGGGGGGGTACAATGGGAGCAGGCCTCGGTCTCTTCTTCCTTGCCGCCGTTTACGCTGCCATAGGAATATTTTCCACCACACTTAGTTCAAACCAGGTGGTGGCATTTATAATAGCCGTCATTACAGGTTTTATCCTTTTTGTCGGTTTCGATTCTTTTGCCCTCCTCCCCGGACTGAAGAAACTTGATGAATTTATAATAGGGCTGGGGATAAATGAGCATTATAAATCAATTAGCAGGGGTGTTATTGATCTGAGAGATATTGTTTACTTCGTGGTAAGTGTGCTTATTTTTACTGAAGCATCCAGACTGGTACTGTCGGCACGCAGATGGAAATATGGCAGGGGAAATCCATACACTAAAAGGCCTGCAGGCAAAATCAGCAACTTCACCATGATGATCGTCATACTTATACTGCTGGCCCTCCTCTCCTCACTTATATCATTCAGAATGGATCTTACCTCGGATAAGAGGCATACCTTATCTGATCAGACAAAAGAAATACTCTCCGGCCTTGAAGATGATGTGTTTTTCCGGGTTTATCTCGACGGAGAGATGCCTGTAGCATTCAAGAAGCTCAGAAGATCAGTGCGTGCGACACTCGAAGAGTTCAGGATGTACTCTGGAAAAAAAGTGGATTATCAGTTTGTCAATCCGTCAGAAGCAGATGAGGAGGAGGTAAGAAACAGGCAGCAAATATCATTGATAAATAAGGGACTGATGCCCGTAACAGTGTTTGACAATGATGGGGAAGGTGGCAGGTCGGAAAAAAGAATATTCCCCGGGATGATATTGAATTATAACTCTGTGGAGCTGCCAATTAACTTCCTTAAAAATAATCCCTCCCTTCCTGCTGAAGTAAATCTGTCAAATTCAGTTGAAGGATTGGAATATGAGTTAATACAACCAATAGCAAGCCTCATTTCGGGAACAATAAATAAGGTGGCCTTTATTGAAGGTCATGGCGAGCTGGATGAGATGGAAGTTGCAGACATTACCCTGGAGATGGCAAAGTATTTCACTGTTGACAGGGGCTCAATTAATGGCCAACCGGGCATACTTGATGACTATGCTGCAATAATTATTGCCAAACCATCTCTTGAATTCAGTGAAGAGGATAAGCTTGTAATCGACCAGTATATTATGAACGGGGGCAAGGTCCTCTGGCTTATTGATGAGCTTATGGTAAGTGCCGACAGCCTTGCAGGGGGAGGTACTGTTGCATTATACAGGCCTTTGAATATTGAAGACCAGTTGTTTAAATACGGTATACGAATTAACCCGGTTCTGATACAGGCCACCGACTGCCTGATTATACCGGTCAGGTCAACCATCAGGGATTCCCGGCAGATAATTCCCGTTCCCTGGATCTACTATCCCTTATTGCAGCCCAATTCGAACAGCCCGCTGACAAGAAATATCAACAAGGTGAAATCAGAGTTTGTAAATTCAGTGGATACAGTCGGCCTGGACCGGAAAGTTAATAAAATTGTCCTGCTTGCGAGCTCAAGAAACAGCAGAACAGTTAATCCTCCCATGCTGATTAAGCTCGGTGACTATAAGAATACTCCCCCTGAAGAGGTTTTTACAGACTCATATATACCGGTTGCGGTGCTGCTCGAAGGTCATTTCAGTTCACTGTATGGCAACAGGATTACTTCCTATGGGGGCGGGAAACTGAAAAAGGAAAGTACAGATACAAAAATGATAGTTGTAGCAGATGGCGATATAATAAGAAATGAGGTAAGCGTGATTGGTAACAGGATTACTCCGCAGGGCCTGGGTGTGGACAGGTACTCGGGGCAGACTTTTGGTAATAAAGACTTTATAATAAATTGCCTTAATTATCTCGTAGATGATAAAGAATTGATAAGCCTGCGATCAAGAGAATTGAAGATAAGACTGCTCGACAGGGATAAAATAAAGGAAAACAGGATCTTATGGCAGCTGGTAAATACGCTGGGTCCTCTCTTACTCTTATTTATTACCGGAGCAGTGTTTATGATTCTGAGGAAAAAGAAATACGCCCTTAAATAGAATGAAACGTATAGCAGGAGTGATATTTATAATAATTCTCATTATTGCACTGTTTATAATTGGGAGACATGTGCCTTTTGGTGCAGGAAATTCTGTTTTCAACCTTGAAAATACAGGAGGTATTAGCAGTATATCCATTGTCGCGGAAAATACAACAGTTAACCTCGAACGGGGGATTGACAAATGGTATGTTAATGGAAAATTCCCGGCCCGGCAACCGGCTGTTAAATCATTACTCAGGATTATCAGGAATATAAGAATTAAGTCACCTGTATCAGCTAATGTTTTTAATGATGTACTCAGGGATGGTGACACGCAACGTACAGACATTAAGATATATGACGGCAGAAAACTTGTCCAGTCCTTCCATATTTTCAGTAAGCCCTCCGCGGAAGCTCCGTCTATTATGAGAAAAAGGAATAATGCAAAACCTTTCTTTGTTCATGTTCCGGGTTATGATATTGATCCGGGGAATTACTTTGTTGCTGACGAAAGGTTCTGGATGCCCAATACCCTGTTCAGCTTAAGTCCCGACAGGATTAAAGAGATACACATTAAATATTTTGAAACACCTGATTCATCTTTCAGTATCAGGTTGAACGGGGGAGAGGTCTTATTTAAAAATGGGATATATGTTAATGAGAATATCGACACCACGGCTATCGGGAGATACCTTTCATACTTCACCTATGTCCCATTTGAAGGCAGGGCCCCGGGGATGAACAGGGCTGACGTGGATTCAATCAGGCAGGACCCGCCATATTTTAAGCTGGAGCTAATAAGCGATGAAGCCGATACAATCAGCCTGTTGACATGGACAAGGATAATAAAGGAGGGGGGTAATACTGTAACAGATACCGACAGACTCTGGGGTAGTACTAACGGAGAGGATTTGTTAATAATTAAATACTATGACCTGGATCCTCTTATCAAAGGCCCGTCCTATTTTATTTCAGATTGATTTTTATTTGAGGATAAAACTTTTTTTACTAATATTGATAAACTGTAATTAATATAAAACATGCCTTTGTTTCAGGCATTTAACTCATTCAGTTATTGTTAAAGGGATAATTGGTAAAACTAAATAAACATAAAACATGAAATTCGTCGTATCAAGTACCGAGCTTCTGGGTCATCTTCAGGGTATAAGTAAGGTAATAAGTTCAAAAAACACACTTCCCATACTTGATAATTTCCTCTTTAAGCTTGAGGGAGATAAGCTTGAGATAACGGCTTCTGATCTTGAGTCAACACTGATAACCAAAATGAGCCTTCAGAATACCGAGGGTGACGGTAGTATTGCTATTCCGGCAAGAATTCTCCTTGATACACTTAAGGAGTTTTCCGAACAGCCACTTACTTTTGAAATCAACCTGGACACCATGGCGATAGTAATAAGCTCTGAAAAGGGTAAATTCAGTATAGTGGGCCAGAACGGGGTTGACTTTCCTGTGCTGCCTGCTATTAAGGAAGATAAAAAAGTTGCCTTTAATATTGATGCTGAATTGTTGCTGTCGGGGATCAATAAAACTGTTTTTGCCACTGCTGATGATGAGTTAAGACCGGTTATGGGAGGTATTTTTGTTGAAGCCGGTACAGATAAGATAACCTTTGTAGCCTCTGATGCTCATAAGCTGGTAAGGTATCAGCGCAGCGATGCGCACTCTGAGGAGAATGCATCCTTTATCCTGCCCAAGAAACCGGCCTCATTACTGAAGAACATCCTTCCAAGGGAAGAAGGTAAGGTGTCACTTGAATTAGATGATAAGAATGCTTTTTTCACCCTTTCAGAATATAAAGTGGTTTGCAGGCTTGTTGAGGGTAATTATCCGAATTATAATTCGGTAATACCCACCAATAATCCCAGGAAGATTACCATCGACAGGGTGGAATTGTTAAATACACTCAAGAGAGTATCCGTATTTTCAAACCAGGCCAGTAACCTCGTAAAACTTGAATTGACAGGCAACCAGATACGGGTATCTGCCCAGGATATCGATTTTTCCATTTCCGCATATGAAAGACTGAATTGCCAGTATGAGGGGGATGATATGGAGATTGGATTTAAATCAGTCTTCATGCTGGAAATACTTTCCAATATTGAATCTCCTGATGTAGTAATTGAACTGGCCGATCCAACCAGAGCCGGCCTGTTCCTGTCCTCAGAAACTGATAACGAAGCAGAAGATGTGCTCATGCTTCTTATGCCTATGATGATAAATGCATGATAACCGGATGGAACTCAATCTCAAACGGCCACTCGCTTTCTTTGATCTTGAAACTACAGGGATAAATATCGCCAGGGACCGGATAGTAGAAATATCAGTTGTTAAAATACATCCAGGCGGAAGGGAGGAGTGGTTTACAAAACGTCTTAATCCCGGTATGCCAATAAGTCCCCAGGCCAGTGAAGTCCATGGCATAACGGATGATGATGTTAAGGATTGTCCTTCTTTCAGGGAGATTGGGAAGAACCTGGCAAAATTTCTTGAAGGCTGCGACCTCGCCGGTTATAACGCTATAAGATTCGACATACCATTGCTGGCTGAGGAGTTTCTCAGGGAGGGCATTGATTTTGATATAAGAAAAAGAAAATACATAGACGTACAGGTTATATTCCATAAAAAAGAACAGAGAACACTCAGTGCCGCGTATATATTTTATTGCAAAAGGGAACTTTCGAACGCTCACAGTGCACGGGCTGACACCGAGGCAACCTATGAAATACTGAAAGCACAGATTCAGAGGTATGATGATCTTGAAAATGATGTCGATGAACTGGCTAAATTCAGTCACTACAGTAAATTTGCAGATCTGGCAGGACGCATAGTTTATAATTCAAAGGGACAGGAAGTGTTCAACTTTGGGAAACATAAAGGCAAGCCTGTCGAAGAAATCCTAAGGAATGAGCCAAGCTATTTTGCATGGATGATGGAGGGTGACTTTCCGGAATACACCAAGAAAGTACTTACGGAAATAAAGCTGCGGGCATTTAATAATGGCTAAGATTGCCTGATAGAAAATGAAAATTATTTGTATAGGACTTAATTATAGTGACCATGCACGGGAGATGGGCAAGCCTCTGCCCCGGGAACCTCTTGTTTTTCTTAAACCCGATTCATCCCTGCTTAAAAAAAATAAACCTTTCTTCATACCGGCTTTTTCCGGTAATATACATTATGAGGCTGAGATAGTCCTGCGAATATGCAAGCTTGGCCGGTCTATTGCTGAAAAATATGCATCCAGATATTATGACAGTATTACTCTCGGTATGGATATGACGGCACGTGACCTTCAGTCATCTCTTTCAGCTGCAGGCAAGCCCTGGGAGATAGCCAAATCATTCGACGGGGCTGCCCCGCTGGGTGAATTTATAAGCCTTGATGAAGCAGGTGATGTAAATAATATCTCCTTCCGACTCGAAAAAAATGGTAAAACAGTACAGAAGGGTAACACTTCACTGCTCATCTTCAGCTTCAACAGTATTATATCCTGTGTGTCACGGTTTTTTACCCTCAAAACAGGAGATCTTATTTTTACCGGTACTCCTTCCGGGGTGGGCCCCGTAAACCGTAACGACAGGTTAACAGGCTATATAGGTGACCGGAAAGTGATTGATTTCATGATAAAGTAGGGGGTGTATTACTGGTAAAATAAGCACCCCACCCCGAATCTTAAGGAGTCACAAGATCATGATATTCTTCCCTCTCCAGGTTCCGGGGTTCCCTTATTAGCCTTGCAACAGGGTAAAGCCTGTTGTATTTCTCAATCTCATACATGGGAGCTCTTTCATAAATGAACCTTAGCTGAGCCATTGGATCGTTCGCAAAACTTTCATCTTCAGATTTCCTTTTTTCCACTTCTGTACGCAGGCCCTCATCCTCATGGAGCAATTCCATGAGATGACTTTCAAAACCCCAGATGGAATAAAAGTCATGTGACTCCAGGACAGGATCAAAAAAGTTCCAGGCAAAATATGAGTTAGGTGCGTGAGGTTCAAGCATTTCAACAATGTACCTGTTGGCGTGTTGATTGGTAATAATAAGGAAATCACCCTTATAATACGGTATCGTTTGTTTCTCAAGACGCACTTTTATATTCTGATTAACGTGATGTCCCTGGTTGGCCCTCCCTGAAGGCTCAGTCTTATCAATATAATAGGTTTCAACCTCAAGCTCAGTGTCTTCTTCAAGCCTGAACGCTTTCACCCCGTTATGGCAGAGTTTCTCAACCACATCACTCCATGCCTGGGGTATAATATAAGCCCAGGGCTTTGTTACCGTCAATACAGGATCATATTTGGTATAGTAGGAGATGGTGTCGGTCCAGGGACGATCATGATCATAGTAGCCTCTTGTTCTCCTGTCTTCCGTAGGCTCAGGTCTTGCATATTCATATCCCTTAAACAGCAGTTTTTCTGAGTATGACATATCTATCTCCCAGTCGAGATGATAGGTTTCCCGGTCTCTTACTTTTCTGTCGGCCTCATCCTTCAATTGTCTTATTACGCTGCAATTATCATAGGTAAAGGCTGTCAGCTGTGTTAGAAAATCCATAACTGACCTGACCCTGTCAGGGAAGTACTTGTAAACAAGGGTTTCTGTCATGAAGGAATAGCAGTTGAAGAGGGCGGTGTAGCCTGTTGAATAAAAAGGATCATCATTATATGCCATTATCCCGTCTTTGATGTCTCCGAAATAGTTGCTCATCTGAACATATGGGATCATTCCATAATCGGAATTTTCTTCCATCCTGTCGTACAGATCAGGCAACATTTTTTCTTTAAGGAATTTACCCATGGCTGTATCAAGCTTGCTGTAAAGTGTTGCTATCAGTGTTAGGGTATATTGATGATCAGAACCATTGGTTGTATGTGTATCAAGAAAGACGTCGGGATTCAGATGCAGGAAGATATTGACAAAACTGCGTGCATTTTTTGTTTCCTGCTTTGCAAAATCGCGGTTCAGGTCCAGGTTGCGGGCATTCCTTCGTCTGCCCTTATAAACAGGACCATTCTGATTGGTCCGGTAATACTTGCTCCTGTCAAGTGCCCCCCCGATATTGTAAACCGGTATGATGGCTATTACGACCTTATCAAGATATTCTTTCAAATTATCCTTGTTTCTGAGAAGGTTCCAGGAAAACTCTATGCTGGCATCAATGCCTTCTGGTTCTCCGGGGTGGATACCGTTATTTATTAGAATTATGCATTTACCTTTTTTCCTTATTGATTCGGGATTGAAGTCGCGATCCCCCGAGATCATAAAAAGATGGAGGGGTTTACCGATGTCAGTTTTCCCCATCTCCACCAGGCTGGCTTCAGGGTAATAATCGGCAAGTTGACTGTAGGCATCAATCACTTCATGGTATTCGAGGCTCAGATTGTCATCGTACTTTAGGTTTATGTTTACCTCATCTTTCTGATTGCAGGCCGATAAGATCAATAAACCTGCCAGGGTAAAAATTAATGAATGTCTCATTTGTTTCAGGGATTTAATTCACCTGAAAAGTAATAAAAAATACTTTAGGATACAGACCGGAAAAGTAATTCTGCAACAGCCTGGGGGAGGCTTTCCCTTATTAATCAGAAGCTATCATTTTCTCTGCAATTTCGAGTATTGTCGTATCATCAAATGTAACCAGGCCGCCGTCCGGTCCCTGTTCGAGATGGATTCCTATACTTTCGCCTTCATCAAAGTTCCAGCCACCAAAATAATTCCTTACCGTTTCTTCGTTCATGTCCAGCTTCTTCGCAATATCCTTTACACCTCCTTCGGGGAGCTGGTCTTTTATCTCCCTGAGTTTATTAAATGTTATTGTTCTGCTCTTCATCCTTAATTAACCCTCACTATATAAAGTTACATAAATTTTTCATGCCGGTATAACAGTAGCCGCTTATTAACATATTTTTAAGAAATTGCCTTCAGTTAACATCATCCGTATTTCTTATAATAAATACCTTATAATCACCCAGGTAACTGAATCCATACTTCTCGTAAAGTTTTATTGCCACGCTGTTGGAGCTATGCACTTCCAGTTTAACCTGGTATCCTGTTTCTTTAACATATTTGAGAGATTCTTCCAGGAGGTACCCTGATAATCCCTTACCCTGATATTCGGGAGCTATACCAAAATGATGAAGATATAATCTTCTGCCGTCACAAGTCATCCATGATGTGCCGGCAATAATATTGTTTATATCATCAACAAGTATCAATAACTTACCCCCGGTTTTCAGGCATCGTTCAATGGTGTCTTTATCATCTCCGCGTTCGGGTCTTCCCATCCCCGTTTCCTGCCAGATTTTTATGACGGCCTCATAGTCCTCAGCTTCATAGTTTCTTATACTGTAGCCCTTCATCTTTATTATTCATCTTTCAACACGTACAACTGGCCGGCTTCGTCCCTTATCACGCGGATGCTGGCACCCCTGTCAATAAATCCTATATCTGAACGGGCATCATAAATTTCGTCGTTAATAATTACCTTGCCTGAAGGCCTGAGTACTGTGTGAGCCTTGCCTTTGGCACCTATCAGTGATTTTTGTTTCTTGCTGTCGAAACTTATATAGCCTTCATCCACATCCTGTATTTTCTGAAGAGCTAGTTTGCCCAGGATATTTGATGGTGCGAAAAGTTTGTTGCTGAGCCATATTGAAAGTATAAATGCCAGGAACACCGATAATATAACTATGGCAAAAGAAGCCATCGCTGTTTGCATACCTGTTCCGTCAGGTGATGGTCCGAATTCGAAGGTGATTTTGTCTATCATGGTAAAGGTCAGGCCTGCTACTATTCCTGCAATACCCAGTACTCCTGTGACTCCAAAGCCCGGTATAGCAAAAATCTCTACGAGGACCAGTATTATGCCTGCTACAAAAACTACTACCTGCCAGTTTGCCTGCAGTCCTTCAAGATAAAGAGGTGCGAAATACAGTATAGCTGCAAATACGGCTGCCGCCAGGGGAAAGCCAATGCCCGGCGACTGTAATTCAAAGTAAAGACCACCAATAATGATCATAATTAATAAACCTGATACGACAGGGTTAATCAGGAACTGTATTATTTTTTCTGTACCGCCGGGCTTGAATTCCTCAATCCTGTAATCTTTTATTCCTGCAAGCTTTAATGCTTCATCCGGATTTAAGGCCTGCCCTTCGCAAAAACCCAGTTCAATTGCTTCAACTGTTGTGAGAGTAAGCACATTACCGGTATCACTTACACCCTCAACATAAACCCTGGGGTCAACCATTGATTCTGCTATAGAAGGATTTCTGTGCCATACGTATGTAGTGTCACCATCCACCACGACGGGCTTTTTCCCGTGTGCCTCGGCCGTTGACCTCATCATGCTTCTCATAAACGACTGGTACTTGTCAGGTACCTGCTGGCCTGTCTGGTCAACAACCGTGGCTGCTCCTATGCTGCCTCCAGGTCGCATGTAAATACTGTCGCAGGCTATTGATATAAGTGCACCTGCGGAGATGGCCTGGTTGTCGATGTATACCAGCACGGGCTTCGGATAGTTGAGTATGGCTGTCCTGACCGAGTCTGCCATATCAACCTGTCCCCCGTATGTATTCATATGGATAAGGATATAGTCGGCCCCTATCTCGGTCGCTTCCCTGAGGCTCAGCTTGGTTGTTCGCCATATGGGAGCGGCAATGGTTTTCTTAATATCAAATTTGTATACAATAACCTGGTCGTTTTCACCGGACGGTACCTTTTGGGGCTGCTCCCCGGCGAATGAGACCTGGCAGCACACTGCGATAAGATAAAAGATTATTGAAAGAAAACGTTCCATAAATTTTATTATTGAAATGTCAGGTTTCTTTAAGTTCATCAAGATACTTAAAAAAGGTATGCATGGCTATTTTTTTTTCATCATCCAGTAAAAAATCAATATTGTTTGTAAGGTAATTCTTTAGTACATCAGGAGGCATGGATCCACGCCTGCCGTAATATTCAACAACACTGTCAATATTGGTAACACCGTAAGCCAACGCATTATTGAATTTTGATATAAAACTACTGCTGAAACTCTTATTTGCTACCCAGCATGCAAAAACAAAGGGAAGGCCTGTATATTTGTTCCACTCAATGGCAAGATCTGTTTTGTAACTGAAATTTGATTCCATCTCATAACACTGATCTCCTATGAGCACAAGACCTTCATTATCGGCTATATTTAAAAAACTAAAGTCCTGATCTGTTTCCACCCATTTAAAGTTACACCTCCAGAATTTTCTTGCCAGGAGGCGGGTAAGGGCAACGGATGTCCTGGACCTGTAATCAAGGTAGATGGTATCGAGTTTTTCAGGTGGTTTATTACTTAATAACAACACCGTTCTGACCGGACCCCGGCTTCCAATGCAGAAATCACCTATTATCGACAATGACGGGTTTTGATGTATTGAAACTACAGGGATTAAACCTATATCGGCTTTTCTTTCCACTATTTTTTTTGCACAATCTGCAGGGTGGTCAATTTCAATTTCTGCATTGAGCTCTATACCTGAGTTCTCCAACCCATAAATTAAAGGATAGGTATTGGAATACCTTACCGCCGATATCCTGACTTCAAACATAGATGATTAATTGAAACGTGGCTTAAATGATCGAAATTACAAAATTTCAGTTTTATTTCCCCCTCTAATGTAGTAAATTTACCTCCGGTCATAATCAGGAACTAATTTTTTAAAAATGGACCTAAACAAATTAACGGCTATTTCCCCCATCGACGGAAGATACAGGGAAAAGGTCATAGAACTGGCAGCTTACTTTTCAGAATATGCGCTTATAAAATACAGGATAAGGTCAGAAGTGGAGTATTTTATAGCCCTGTGCGAGCTTCCCTTGCCTCAGCTAAAAGGATTTAAGACTGAAAATTTCAGCCTGTTAAGATCGCTTTACCTGGATTTCAGTGTAAATGATGCCCATCGCGTCAAGGATATCGAAAGTGCTACAAACCACGATGTAAAAGCTGTTGAATACTATTTAAAGGAAAAATTCCATGAATTTGACCTGGGTGAGTGGTCAGAATTTATTCATTTTGGCCTTACATCACAGGATATAAATAATACTGCCACACCTTTATCCATGAAGGATTATGCTGATTCGGTATTTTTTCCGATGCTGGATCGACTTATTACAGAGTTATCCAAGCTGGCTGACCAATGGAAGGATATACCTATGCTGGCCAGGACCCATGGGCAACCTGCAACACCCACAAAGCTGGGTAAGGAAATACAGGTCTTTGCAAAAAGACTCCAGGTGCAGGCTGAACAATTAAAAGCTGTACCCTGGTCGGCCAAGTTCGGTGGAGCAAGCGGTAATTTAAATGCACATTACCTTGCCTTCCCTCGAATAGACTGGGATAATTTTGCTGATAAATTTGTAAATGAAATACTCGGCTTAAACAGATCAAAGCCCAGTACCCAGATCGAGCACTATGATAATTATGCAGCCATGTCCGATGCCTTAAGACGTATCAATACAATCATGATTGATTTTTGCCGCGATATATGGCTCTATATATCATTTGATTATTTTAAACAAAAAATAAACAGCAACGAAACAGGGTCGTCTGCAATGCCCCATAAAGTAAACCCTATTGATTTTGAAAATGCCGAGGGGAACCTTGGAGTATCAAACGCTATCCTGGGTCACTTTTCTGAAAAACTGCCCATATCAAGACTGCAGCGAGACCTGTCCGATTCAACCGTATTGAGAAATACAGGCCTTCCTTTTGCATACTCACAGATAGCAATTTTATCAATATTAAAGGGACTTGGTAAACTTATTGTCAACAATGACAAAATATACCTTGACCTCAATGATAACTGGGCTGTAGTTGCTGAGGCAATACAAACTGTACTAAGGAGGGAAGGATATCCCAGACCCTACGAGGCCCTCAAGGAACTGACGCGGACAAATAAAAATATAAACAGACAATCCCTGCTGGATTTTATTGAAAATCTTGAGGTGAAGGAAAGTGTGAAAAATGAGTTGAGGGCTGTTACACCTTTTAATTATACAGGTAAATAAATCACTTGTAAGCATGAAGAGATTCAGGGTTCTTTTGTCATTTATTAAGCCCTATAAGTGGTTTGCAGGTCAGAATATTTTATTTAACATCCTGGCTGCAATATTCTCGCTTTTTACCTTCAGCCTGATAAGTCCATTTCTGAAGATATTATTTGGTGTAGTACCTGAAACAACGCATCCCGGTGTTTTCCAGTTCAGCCGGGAATGGTTCACTGATATGCTGAATTATGTGATAAGCCATTATATTGATAAGATAGGTCCCGGTGCAGCGCTGATAGGGGTCTGCGTCCTGGTAATAACAGCCAGTCTTTTCAGGAACCTCTTTGTCTTTGCTGCAAATAATGCTCTTGCATACCTGAGGTCAGGAACCGTCAGGGATATGCGTAAGAAATTATATGATAAGGTATTGCGACTTCCAATTTCCTACTTCACGGAATCCCGGAAAGGAGATGTGATGACCCGTATATCAAATGATGTTGAAGAGATCCAGGTATCGGTAATGGGTTCCCTGCTCATGCTTCTCAGGGATCCTGTAACAATAATTATCTTCCTGGTCTTCCTCTTTATCATAAGCTATAAACTGACCTTGTTCTCTCTTCTGTTTATGCCTCTGAGCGGCTGGATTATAGGGAAGATAGGAAGGAACCTGCGTGCAAAATCATTTAAAGGACAGCAACAGCTTGGAAAACTATTATCCGTTGTGGAAGAAACACTGGGAGGCTTGAGGATAATAAAAGCATTCAATGCAGAGAAGAATATGGAGAAAAGCTTTGCAGGGATCAATAACATATTTACCAGGATTTACAGGAGAGTCTTGAGAAAAAGATACCTGGCATCACCCGTAAGCGAATTCCTGTCGACGATTTCATTAATGATGGTGATGTATTTCGGAAGTGTAATAGTGCTGAATGGGTCTTCAGAAATGACACCTGACCAGTTAATAGTCTTCCTGGTAGTCTTTTCCCAGTTGATACCACCGGCTAAAAATATCACCACATCCTATTTCAATGTTCAAAAAGGGATGGCTTCGCTTGAGCGCATTGAACATATACTTGATGCTGAGGAAGTGATAACCGAGCGTGAAAATGCCGTAGCCTTCAAGTCTTTTAATAAAACCATAAGATACGAAAATGTAAGTTTTGCCTACAGTAAAGATCTGGTAGTTAAAGATGTTTCCTTTACGGTTCATAAGGGTGAAACACTGGCAATAGTGGGCAAATCCGGAGCAGGCAAATCAACCCTTGTTGACCTTTTACCCAGGTTTATGGATGTTGACAGGGGTAGTATAAGCATTGACGGTGTCGATATCCGGGACATAAAGCTGAAGGATCTGAGAGATTTAATGGGCATAGTGAGCCAGAATGCCATATTGTTTAATGACAGTTTCAGTAATAATATCGCCTTCGGCTCCGATGTTAATTCTCATGAAGATATTAAAAAGGCCGCACGCGTGGCCAATGCCCATGAATTTATTATTGAGTCAGCAGGTGGATATGATTATAGCGTTGGTGAAGGAGGGAATAAGCTGAGTGGCGGTCAGCGCCAGCGTATCAGCATAGCCAGGGCTGTACATGCCAACCCGCCCATTCTCATACTGGATGAAGCTACTTCAGCCCTGGACACGGAATCTGAACGACTGGTGCAGGATGCTATTGAAAAACTGATGAAAAACAGAACATCCATTGTTATTGCACACAGGCTGTCAACAGTCAGGAGAGCTGATAAAATTATAGTTATGGATGAAGGACGTATTGTGGAACAGGGATCACACGATGAGCTTCTCAAAAACAAGAATGGTTTGTATACAAAGTTATATAACATGCAGATGATGGACTGAAAAGTTGAATAAGTTGAGAATAAGTTTTTTTGAAATATATCATGAATCACAAAGTAACAGAACATTTTATCATTTTATCACTTAATCCCGATACAGGTCGCTACCAGGTACTGGGGAACTATCTTACCTATGGCATAGTTGGCGCTATGCTTATGGATCTTTCTCTTGCAGAAAGAATTTCAGTTGCAGGGCATACACTTATAACCGGTAAGGATATGTCAGCAACAGGAGTGCCTGCATCTGAAAGGATGTTGAAAACCATAGCGGAATCGGGCCGACAGCGTAATATTAAGACCTGGGTCAGAAGGCTGGGAAATAAATCTGCATGGTACAGGAAGGAGATGCAGAAATACCTTGTCAAGGAAGGAATCCTTAAAGTGGATAACAAACGGTTTATCGGTATACCATATAAGTTACATTATGTGGCAAAGCCGGGATTCAGGAAGAATCTTATCAACAGGTATAAGGATATTATACTGTATGAAAAAATTCCTGATGAAGCTGAATTGATGGTTCTTGGGCTTATGTTTGCATGCAAAATGCATAAGGTTCTTTCGAATGTGGGCCCTGAAAGAAGAAAGATCAGGAAAAGACTGCTGGAGATAACAAAGGATAATCCTTTTGCTTCCGATATCAGAACGGCCATAATTGAAATCCAGGCCGCAATCACCTCGGGAATTGCAGCAACAGCAGCTATGTCAGCCTCAACATCTGTATCGAATTGAAAAGCTTTGATAGCAGGACCAATATAAGTGGTTGAACATTTTTATAATATTTTTGGACATTAGTCCAAATGTGTTTCAAATATATTCCGCGACTTCGCCGAGCTCGTTACCCTCGATTGCTTCGCAAGCTCAGGTTCCTCGGTTCCATTATTCCATTATTCCACTATTCCATTATTCCAAATACTGTTATCTTTGGTACTTTAACTACTAAGTTGACAGATGGAAGCAAGCCTGTTTTCACAATATATCCTGCCGGTAACCCTGGCCCTTATAATGATTACCCTGGGCCTGTCACTTAATTTCGGCGATTTCAGGACTATTTTTGCTACACCAAAAGCGCTTATTACAGGTCTTGCATGCCAGATGTTATTACTGCCGGCCATAGCATTTACCATAGCGTCACTGAGTAGTCTGCCCGGTCCCATTAAGGTGGGTATTGTGCTCATAAGTATCTGCCCGGGCGGTGCCACTTCCAATCTTATTACCTACCTTCTGAAAGGTGATGTTGCCTTATCTATTTCACTGACTTCCATAAACAGTATACTTATTTTGTTTACAATTCCTGCTTTTGTTTTGCTTGCAGGCAAGATGTTTATGGTACAGGGAGCAGTTGTAACAATGCCATTTGGTTCTACCATACCTAAAATATTCCTGATGATATTACTGCCAACGGCAATTGGTATAATTATCAGAAACAAATTCCCCCATAAGGCAGGGGTGGTGGAAAAATATATGAAATACATAACAACTATATTGCTTGCCGTGGTTTACCTTTTCGTCATAATTACAAGCAATAATGAGAACGATAATCCAATGAGGCTGTACCTGAGAATAGCACCCCTTGTATTATTGCTAAATGTCTTAGGCATGAGCTCGGGATATTTTCTGGGACGCTGGCTCAGGTTCCGGAAGCCAAAACTGGTTACACTTTCAGTGGAGGTCGGAATACAGAACAGTGCCCTGGCCATAACCATTGCAAGCAGCCCGGTATTTCTGAATGATACAAGCATGGCTGTCCCGGCAGTAATCTATGGGATGTTTACCTTCTTCAATGCTGTTTTCTTCGGCATGATAGTCAACCGCTGGCATAATATCAGGGGAAATATAAAGTATATCTAGTTACTCGTTGCGTTTCGTGTTGCCCGGTTTATGTTTGATTCAGCTCTCCGGACCTCGACATACAAAGAAAGATCCACGCCAGCGAGGGTGGAGCTCCAGCCTTAGAATTATCCTAAGCCTTAATTTATTTCATCACTTAAGATCTACCTCCACAGACTTACTGCCTGCTTTCCTGGATTCATAATTTATCACTGCCTTTCCTTTGCCACTTACAAGGAACTGGTATTCCACTTTGCTGAACCCGGGGACCTGGCAGAACTGAATTTCAGGTTTGTGCTTTTTGTATTCCGCCACGTTATTGAAGGCATCTGTAAGTTTGCCCCCGCTAATAACTGAGCCTGATTTACATGAAATGCTGAGTTTGTCTTTTGGATACAGTTTATTGTTTACACTGCTGTAAAGCATTGAAGCCATTGCTCCTTTATTGTACAGCCTTACCCTTATCCTGTAAAGATCCTTGTCGATCTTTTTATTCTCAAACACTTCGAGGCTCACATCGGGTGTCTGCTGTGCTGCGAATATTACAGCGGAGGCATTGCGATGCACAAGATCCTGTAACATAAAAGAGTGGGGCAGTCTTGAACTCATCTTGGACCATCCTCCAATCTCTATTTCCCCATAGACCGGGTGATTATATGGTTTCCATTCGTGGTACAGCTCCCCCTGTGTGACATGATCATTATATTTTAAGCGCTCGCGGTCCTGATCATTACTGCTGCCAAAGAGGCTCTGTTCTTCACTTTTGCGGAACAGTGTACCGTCATATGTTTCAGTTTCCACCTGGAACAGTTCACCCACAAAGGAATATGAACCCAGGATATTATCGCAGAAGCTGGTAAAATCACCATATGTAGTATAAAGATCTTTCCAGCTTATAAGGTACCTGTATCCGGGTACGATCTTTTCGGCATTCTTGCCCAGGTAATCATAAACCTGTATATCTCCCGGGTGAAGTTCTCCCTGTGTCTTGATTGACGGGCCTCTAAGGAACATTCCCCCGCTATTGTGAAAAGCAAATACCATTATAATATTAGGCCTGGCAATCATCCACTCGGCTATTGCTTTTATTCCTGTGCCCTGGAAGGGGTAGTATCCTGAGCCTTGCTGTACATATGACGGTGCCCAGTTATATCCCCAGTTACGGTTTCCGTCAACATATCCCTCAGCATCTTCATTCACCCTGCCATCCCCGTCATTATCTATTCCTTCAGCACCGAGTAGGGTCCATTCACCTGTTTCACCCGGTTCAACAGCTATCATGAGCCTGGGATCTTCAGGATCGGTCTTCAGTTTCCCCAGGGTATCCCTGATCCTCATCTGTGTTATACTGCCGTCACCATTAAGGTCTTCCGGAAAATCTTCATCAAACAGACCGTCACGATCATCATCCACTGGTATGCGTATGCTACGGTTTGAGCTTGGAGTATTGGGATCATTGAAAAAATGATACCTGCCATCCACATTTACTACGGGTATTATATAAAATACATTCCGGTCGACTATCTCTTTAATGTCCTTGTTCTCAGAGTATTTTGCAAGAAGTCTATTTGCAAGGTAAAGACATACTTCCCCTGCCTGTATTTCGTTGCCGTGAATATTTCCATCAACATAAACACCTGGTTTAGAGAGTTCTTTGCCTGTTGCGGGATTGTTTATTGTCAATGCCCATATTATCCTTCCTTCTTCACTTTTACCCACTTCTTCAATTTTCGTGAATTCAGGATATGTCCTGTTAAGAGCCTGCAACGCTTCCGTTACCTGTTCGTAAGTATAATAATGATCGAATCTCAGTGGCACGCTAATCTCCTGGGCCTGGCATACAGTGCTGAGAAGTAATATTGTGACAAGGGAAAATATTTTTATTGTTTTCATGACTATTCTCCTAATTTAATTTGTTTTGAATCATGACCGGCAGTTTTGGAATCCAGCTTTATATTCAATGTGGTATTCTTATCAGCCCTGATTAACCATGTTTGCTTCACGGCCTTCTTGCCGTCCAGTTCTTGAATGGGAGTGCGTTTTTTACCCGAAAGAAATTCCAGCCCATCCCCGTCAAGAGTTATTATGGCCGGGGCCGGTATTTTATTTCTTTTGCCCATCTGGGTACAGAAGGGAAGGAAGCCTTTGTTCTCCACCCATATGTCCAGGGCATAAATGCCTGCTCCCCTTTCTTCAGTCTTAACTTCAGAGATCATAAGCTCAGGCATCTTTTTTACCAGCTCAAATACGAATGGTACGTGCAGATCAAGCAGTGAATCCATCATTTCTGCCGGAGGGTTAATATCGGAATAAGGTTTAAAGCCACCTATCTCAACCTCACCAAGGTCAGGGTGACTGTATGGTTTCCAGTCGATAAAGCCTGCACCCCCCAGCACCTCGTCAGAGAATGCCAGTAAAGCCTGCTCGCCGGGATCTCCCTTTTTTGCATCACCGGCAGGTTTTGGCATCTGTTTCATCATTCCTGCCATCTGTGACGGTGTGACCTGACCACCTTTGACCATGGCTATTACCCTGTCAGCACTGAATTCTGCCGGAGCTCCACTCTCTTTAAGGAACTGGCTTATTTTTTCTTCTCCCAGGGCAATAAACCCGTCGGAGTTCATTTTTTCGAGTGATTCAACCGTTATGCCGCTGGACTCTTTTTTCTCTTCCTCTTTTTTGGGAACTCCCCACAGGTCCATTGAAAATACGGGAACACCAAGGTGATAATATGACCATAATTCAAAAGAACCGTCTTTTGCGGAGGCCGGGTCCATCCTTTCTGATTTGCCGGCCTTCTCCTCAAGGTATTTCTTATATTCCTCACTGATACTGTTATAAAATACCAGGTCTTCCTGCATCGGATTAACAACCGCGCCCAGTCCAAGGAAGCTTGCTATCATACTTTCGTCAACCTCCATACCTGCCGGTAACATCGGCTGAACTTTTTCCATAATTTCCTGCATGGTATAGGTGCGGGTATGATCAAAACCCATCATTTTTGCCATTTCTTCAGGAATCGAGATCTTATCCATGTCAACAGATCCCTGTCTCCCGCCCCTGGGCGGTGTAAGGAGGAAATTGGTGCTTCCGAACGAGAAGGACATTGCAATTTCGGGATGCTCAAAAGCAAATTTCAGTATTGCGTAAACTTCAGGTGTTGATCCCGGGTACGGTCCGCTCTGTGCTTTGAAGGGTTCGAACAGGTGAGGAAAATTCGCATTTACATTTGTTCCTCCTTTACCGTCTTCATTATATTCACCGTCTCCATCGTCATCAATCCCTTCGTCATATATTTTATAAATACCTTTTTCTCCATCCTTATACTCAGCCTTTCTCATCAGCCTGGGATCACCACTGACAGGTATCCATGTCCCCTCAGGTGATTTAACCCTCATTTTGCTTATTACGCCATTGCCGTCAAGGTCATTGTAAGGATCCTCATCGGTGAACTCATCCATATCGTCATTATGGGGGGCAAAGTTACGGGAATCAACGTAAATGATATTTTCGAAGAACCTGGAATGTGCGTCGGGGTTGCCCATTGGGAGAATGAACCATGTGAGATCAGTATAACTGGACCTGTCAGATATAACTTTTTCTGCCAGATAGAGGGCTGCCTCAGTTGTTATGGGCCGGGTGCCATCCATATTGCCTGCAACGAGTATGGCAGGATTTTTCCTCGACTCAGACCCTGTTTCAGAGCCAATTTCCAGCATCAACAGGTCGCTACCCCCCGGAGAACTTGTAAGCTTATGAATCTTTACTGCCTGTCCGCCTTGCTGCTTTATTTGCATAATGCGCTTGTTAACCTCATCCGGTCGACTGTAGTCCCTCGTTTCGTTTAGAGCCGAGACAGGTGAAAAACCGGGAAAAAATAACAGTAATATCAATACCATCACCATTGGTGTATGGTTGATTTGCTTCGAGTGGATTTTCATTTTAAATGGATTTTATTCTTGTTGTGAATCAAATCAAAAATAATAAATTGGTATAACTATTACTATATAATTATTACTGTTTAACAATATGCTTCCGGCCTCGGCAGTAAGCCGGAATCGACCCAGCGAAGATGGAGCCTTAACCTGTACTCCTGTATCTTCTCCAGAACCTGTAGCTGGTAAGTGATGTATAGGTGAATAAGCGGTTAAACAGTTTATATCTCAAAAGAAAGTGTAATATCCTGTATCCAAGGAAAATTGTAATCAGACCGCTGACCAGGATGAAAACATTCATCAGCAGGCGCAGATGGCCGGCATAAAAACTATAGGGTATAATACTAATCCAGACTAATAATTTTATCAGTGCGAAGGGGATCATCGAGAAAGCCATCCACCACAAAAGGGCTGTGTATCCGTGCGCAGTTTCAATAGCTCTCGGAGGGCAATTATTCATACATTTCATGCAGCTTTCACAATTAAATGTCCAGTATGGCCTCCCATCCTTTTTGATAATAGCACGGGCAGGGCAGTTTTTATAACAGATACCGCAATCATTGCATTTGTAACTGGCAAAAAAAGTTTTGGCAAGGGCAAAACGGCCATAAAAATAATAGCCAATTGAGACTGGCAAAAAAAGAAGATCGAGCGGAAGATCAAATATGCCACGCATCACCCGCTTGCCTTTTAGTAGTTTTCCTGTGAACCGGACCGATATTCTTTTACATCTCGTATGGATTGACTTTACTACTTTTTCCCTCAGTCCGGGATGCAGGGAGATCCAGTTTGAAGGAAGGTCGAGAGGTCTTAGACCTTTTATCCTGTAACCTTTTAACCTGAGCATCAGGGCAGGAAGGATAAGTGCCAGGCCACTTAACCCGGGGGTAAACATTTTCCACATCTTCATACCTGCTCTTGTGTTAAGCAGGAAAACATCAGAATGCGCTTCCGGGAAATGTCGCAGGTATTTTAAAACCAGCGGAGATGCATTAAATCCATGGGTGGGATAGCAAAAGCCTGTTAATGTATCTGAAGAAATCGTTTCACTGTCAGGATACTTTCCTTTCGACAGTTCCTGTATCTCAGTCTTCAGTCCCAGTTCCCTGGCATACTCTGCTATCCACCCGGCAGCTGTTCTGGCATTGCCTGTACCTGAGAACCAGTAGACCAGTAGTTTATTGTATTTCATTTTCAGATGAAAAAAGATGGATGAATACGGCATTCAAGATATAGAAAATAATACACAGGGAATAATTCCTGGAGTAATTGAGTTAGTCACATCCTCTTACAGCAATGCAAAAAATTAATCGTCTTTAAACAAATAAAACAGAATAGAAATTTTTAAAATTAATACAGGATAAAATACCTGGTCAGGATCACCAGGCGGTATAATGGTATAATTATTTTAAATATTGCAGGACTGGCACTCGGACTGGCACTCGGACTGGCACTCGGACTGGCAGGTGTAATATTTATATCTCTCTGGGTCGGTCACGAACTGAGTTACGACAGGTTCCACGATAACTCAGAAAGATTATACCGAATTGAGTCAATGATGAATTTTACAGGTTAACCCTTTGTCTGGAATGTTGCCCCTGCACCTGTAGGTGAGAACATAATGAAAGATTTTCCCGAGGTTGAGGCAGTACTAAGAATGTCAGGAACATATATGCCCGTACTAAAAAGTGGAGAAGAAATATTGGAGGCAGAAAATTTATACTATAGTTCCGCTAATTACTTTAGTATTTTCTCTTTTAAATTGCTGCAGGGCGAAAAATCAAGAGTCCTTGAAGATCCTTATTCAATTGTAATTTCCGAATCAAAGGCAAGGATGATATTTGGAGATAATGATCCAATTGGCAAGACTGTTATGCTTAATAACAAATACCTTCTGACTGTAAGCGGCATAATGGAAGACCCATGGTGCCTCTTCAGCCGGCCTGCTTATAATGCTGCAGAAACAGTTTGCTTACCTTATCCTGATTTCTTCATTAATAGCCCTTCCGATGGCATATTTTATCGTTGGCAGGTGTCTTGAGTCTTATGCATACCATATAAAGGTACAAATGGGCTATCTCATTGTTACTTTTTTTGCTGTTTCTCTGGTAGCATCACTAACAATATTATTCCACACATTGCGAGCTGCATGCCTTAATCCGGCCAATAGGCTCAGGGATGAATGATGGGGGTATCTGGTCTGTCACCATTTGGTGAAGCCTCACATGGCAGAAAGAGGGAAGCAGGGTGCAGAGTGATGACCCAGAGACCACTTGCAGTAATAACTGGGTGACTCATAATTTCATTATCTTTGCACCTCAATTTCTGGCAAGTGAACATTACTGAAAACTTGACATACAGGAAAATATTTCGTTTCTGGGGCCCTCTGGCCCTGACATGGCTTATGATGGCCGCTGAACAGCCCTTCCTGGTATCGGTTATTGCTCGACTTGATGATGCCAAGTTCAACCTGGCTGCATTTGGTATTGCATTCGCTTTTGCCCTGATTGTTGAAGCCCCTGTGATAATGCTTATGAGTGCATCAACAGCACTGGTTACTGACAGGCATTCATACAGAAAGATGAAACGTTTTACAGATATCCTGAATATATCGGTAGTGCTGGCACAGCTTATCCTGATTATTCCCCCGATCTTTAATTTTATTGTATTGGATTTAATGGGAGTTCCTCAGAATGTTGCTCACTTAACTTATATTGCACTAATACTGCTAATCCTATGGCCACCGGCAATTGGATACAGAAGATTCTACCAGGGGATATTAATTAGAAATAACCTGACACGCAGGGTGACATACGGAACCCTTGTTAGGCTTTTTATGATTACCCTGGCCGGCTTTGGCCTGTATCTGACAGGAATAGAAGGTGCTTATGTGGGTGCGGCAACACTTTCAATAGCTGTCTTTGCCGAAGCGATTGCATCCTGGCTCATGGCCAGGGAAACAGTCAGGAGGATTATTCAGGAAGGTGATTTACCTGTTCACGCCGCTTCGGGAAATAATAGCGGAGAAAAGATAGGCTACAGATTCATCGCAAGATTTTATACTCCACTGGCTCTGACCTCTTTATTATCACTGGGCGTTAATCCATTTGTAACATTTTTCCTTGGCAGAAGCCAGATGGCAATCGAATCCCTGGCTGTCCTTCCTGTGGTAAATTCACTTGTTTTTATTTTCAGGAGCATGGGCCTGTCATACCAGGAAGTGCTTATCGCCCTTGTTGGTGACCGGAAGCAAAACTATCCACTGCTTCGGAATTTTGCCGTTTTCCTTGGTTCAGCTGTAACTTTGCTGGTGGGTATTATTGCATTTACCCCTCTGGCCGAAATCTGGTTTGTCAAAGTTTCGGGCCTGACAACTGACCTGGCTGACCTTGCCTACCTGCCACTTAAGTTACTTATTTTACTGCCAGCCCTTTCGGTACTTCTGTCGTTCCAGCGTTCCACTCTTGTCGTAGCAGGCAAAACCAGACCGATTTCAATTGCTACGGGAATTGAACTTGTAACAATATTAGTTGTACTTCTTATATGTGTTGCATCCTTCAATATGATTGGAGTAATTGCAGCAGCTATTGCCTATGTAATTGGGAAATCAGCTTCTAATTTATATCTTACCCCCAGGCAACTGGCAACGGTGAGAAAGTGGAGGTTCGGATAACAGACAGTTCATTATTATATATTAACTCAGGTTTCTTAAATTATAAATCGTACAGCCAGCAAAAGATTTCCATGACAATGAGAATGGGATATCCTATGCTTTTTATTTTACAAATAATCTGACGCCAGGTGGGTATTACTGGTATTTGAAACAAAAAACACGACATATATTTACTGTCGAAATATTAATTCCTTCCAAATTAAGCTCTGATAACGTAACAGGCAAGAACCTTTTATTGGATCGCTGGGAAAGTATGAAAGAAAAATATGATAATTTTATTGAAAATCTGTAAATTTTTTTGTTTTATAAGTTATATATTTCTAACATAGTGTTAGAATTAATTAACTAATATTAAAAATATGAAACGTTCGATTATTGTTTTTCTGGTTGCATGCCTTGTATTGTTGAGTGCAGGCTTGTGGATTTTTATATCCTTTACGGAAATGAACCCAATGGATCTCCTTCATTTTGCTATTATAATAATACTTGTGGCATTTGCATTTTTTGTAGGTTTTAAAAGATTAAGTAATGCCAGGCGTGGCGAACCGGCAGAAGATGAACTATCAAAGAAGGTGCTTCAAAAAACGGCAGCTATCTCCTATTATATATCTTTATATATATGGGTGTTTATGATTTTCATCAGGGACAGGATAGAGTTTGATACGGAGCAGTTACTTGGAACAGGTGTCCTCGCCATGGCCATTACCTTTGCAATATCATGGGTGGTTATTAATTTCAGGGGAATAAAAAATGGATAACAGAATTAAGGAATACAGGGCACGTTATAATCTGACACAGGAAGAACTGGCAAAAAAGGTGAATGTGAGAAGGGAAACCATAGTATTTCTTGAGAAGAACAGGTATAATCCATCACTGAAACTGGCTCATGATCTGGCCAGTATTTTTTCTGTGACTATTGAAGAATTGTTTATTTTTGAAGATAAGATTAATAATAAGTAATAATCAGACACATGGAAGGTAATAAAGCAAATAAAACTGAGGATTAATGAAAATTAACAATTTTGAACACTCCCTGTTAAAATCAGTAGTCCTTCATCTTTTACCGGGTATATTAATCGGCATATGTTATTTTGCCCTGGTTCCTGCAGTAAAATCAAGTGGATTTCCCCCGGTAATGGCTTTATCATTAGCAGCGCTTCTTATTTTAATTCCTTTTGAACTGGGTTTTTTGTTACATCGTAAGCGGGTTGAAGGTAAACCCTTTCTAGAAGGCGTGGTACGCTACACTAAACCTTTAAAGACCTGGCAGTACTTTGTTTTTGTATTCCTTATTGTCATATTATCAGGCCTGGCATTCAAAGCATTTGCTTTTACAACTGATTTTCTGATGCCTCTTTTCAGGTGGATCCCTTCCGGGAGCTTTCTGGATATGGGGCTGGATGGTGAATACTCGAAATCAAAACTGATAATTACTTATGGATCATTTCTGATACTGTTGGTTCTGGTTTCACCGGCAGTTGAAGAATTCTATTTCAGGGGCTACCTGCTACCCCGTATGCCGTCAAAAATGAAAGGATGGACGGAAATTATTCACAGTGCTCTTTTTGCCCTGTACCATACCTGGACACCATGGTTATTTATTACCCGTACTCTGGGAGTTTTGCCCCTGGCTTGTTTTGTAAAACGAAAGGAAAATGTTTATATAGGAATTATTTCTCATTGCCTGATCAATTCGATTGATTTTATAATTGGATTAGTATTTATTATGAATTTATAATTCAAACGGATACAAAAGCGAATCCCCGGGATTAACCTCCCTCCGGTCGGTTTTTCCCTGATTGGGGAAGCTTCAGGGCATTTGCTGCATCTTCTCCCCCCGGGATTAACCTCCCTCCGGTCGGTTTTTCCCTGATTGGGGAAGCTTCAGGGCATTTGCTGCATCTTCTCCCCCCGGGATTAACCTCCCTCCGGTCGGTTTTTCCCTGATTGGGGAAGCTTCAGGGCATTTGCTGCATCTTCTCCCCCCGGGATTAACCTCCCTCCGGTCGGTTTTTCCCTGATTGGGGAAGCTTCAG
>Ga0190358_1000078_pt1 | contig 36711 bp, 38 predicted proteins | sample 48721812_MG_FD_161666 | JGI IMG/M metagenome (GOLD analysis project Ga0190358, IMG submission 161666) | Hydrothermal vent microbial mat bacterial communities from Southern Trench, Guaymas Basin, Mexico - 4872-18-1-2_MG | ecosystem: Environmental > Aquatic > Marine > Hydrothermal vents >... | reverse complement strand
CAATTGAGTTAAATAATTTTACGACAATAAAAGGTGCTTTTATTATTGGAGCAATTTGGAATTTCGTCATTTTGGAAAAATTGGGAACTAACAAATATCAATATTTTGTCAGTAAAAATTATGATAGTACCGACTTAGAAAAATTAAAAGGTATTTACAAGAATTTACTCTTTGTCAAAAAAGAGATTTTTGAGACTGTCATAATTTGAGCTTTTTAATTTGATTCTTTAACAAAAAAATATAACAATATCCCAAATTAACAACGGTATCCGTTCAATTTTATCAATTCCAGCTATTTATGGACTGTTTGAAAAACTCATTGGTGGACCACATAGTGGCACTACCTTAGTTAAGCAAGCGTAGGGTGGGTTTAGCTACCCACCCGACGCTTGCTGTTAGTAAAAATTATGATGGTGGGCAATAGCCCCCCAACCTTTATTGATAAATATCATGCATTCTGAATTACAAGAAATTATTCAACAAGGTGAAAATTCTTCTGTCGAATTTAAAGAATACGGTATCAAAGCAGATTCTTTAGCTAAGGAAATCGTCGCTTTTGCGAATAGTCAAGGTGGCGTTATTTTATTGGGGGTGACCGATCAAGGTGGCATTACTGGCATACCGACTGATTCTGCTATAGAAGAATGGGTAATGAATATTGTGAGGGATCGGGTTGTTCCCGCTTTGGATGTGAAGTTTAATCGACATACTTTTGAGAATAAAATACTGGCAGAAATTACTGTACCTAAAGGAAAAGATAAACCTTATCAAACCGCTGGAAAATACTATGTTCGTGTCGGTTCAACCAATCGTATCGCCTCACAATCTGAACTCATGCGTTTATTTCAAGCATCAGGTATTTTTCATTATGACGGTAATAATGTTGAGGGGAGCAACCAGCGTGATTTAAATTTTACCGCCCTTGACACTTATTTTAATGACTATGATATTGATTTTTCTAAAGAATCGGAACAGGATAAGGAACGTTTACTGATTAATACGGATATTCTTCATGAAGCGACGAGACAAACGACAATCGGTGGTTTACTGATTTTTGGTATTAACCCAGAACGGTATTTACCCCAATCGGGTATCAGTTTTGCCCATTTTGCGGGAAATGAAATTCAGAGTGAACTGATTGATAAACAGAATATCAGTGGACCTTTGCCCTTCCAAGTAGATCGGTGTTTGGCGACTTTAAAAAACAATTTGCGCCTTCCTTCTGATATTAAAGGGGGAAAACGTGAACTAAAACGACAGTATCCACCGATGAAAGTGTTTCGGGAATTGATTGTAAATGCTTGTCTTCATCGTAATTATGCGATCATCGGTTCAAGAATCCGCCTTTTTATGTTTAATGATCGTATTGAGTTTATCAGCCCAGGGCGATTACCCAACACCGTTACGATTGACAAACTAAAAGCCGGTGTTTCTTATGCCAGCAATCCCATACTGGTCAAATTTATGGAAAACTTGCGTTATATTGATCGTTTGGGTAGAGGCTTACCTATGGTTTATCAGGAAATACGGAAGTTAGGACAAGAAGTCATATTTAAAGAAGTCGGTGAAGAATTTCGAGTGATTGTGCCAATCTAAATAGTAGGTGTAGGGTCACTGCCATTAAGTATCGGGAAGGCGATAACGAATGTTCGCCCCTACAGTCAATGAATATAAGGTGGGTTTAGCTACCCACCCTACGCTTGCTAATACCAAAGCTGTACATCAATGGGAACTTAAAGCTCAGGAGAATTTAACTCGCCATGAGAAAACGGGGATCTTACCTGAAGGTATGTTTGATTTCGATTAATGTCCTTAATAAGAGATACAGCCATACAAGCGGAACGCATTTTAACCGATTCTAAAAAACAGCTATAACAATTCCTGATTGAATAAAATACCTACCTTCAAACGTCATTGAGTAGACAATATAAAAATAATATGATTCCTTTCAATCGCCCTTGCTGGGTAGGCAATGAAGCAGAACTGATTGCCGAAGCATTTGCCGGTCAATCTATAGCCGGCGATGGTCCTTTTGGTAAAAAAACTCAGGCTCTGCTTGAAAAACAATTAGGTGTGAAAAAAGCATTACTGACGACCTCTTGCACTCACGCGCTAGAAATGGCAGCTATTCTTCTGAATTTGCAGCCGGGAGATGAAGTGATTGTGCCATCCTACGGTTTTGTCACCACTGCCCTTGCATTTTTTATGCATGGTGCTAAACCGGTATTTGCTGATATTCGCCCTGACACCCTAAATATTGATGAAACCAAATTAGCACCATTGATAAATAATCGCACCCGCGCCATAGTATTAATACACTATGCTGGGGTAGGTTGCGAAATGGATACTATTATGGAAATGGCTGAACGGCATAATCTTGTGATTATTGAAGATAATGCTCATGGACTCTATGGCAAGTATAAAGGAAAATACTTGGGAACCTTCGGTGCTTTAGCGACTCAAAGTTTTCACGAAACTAAAAATATCACTTGTGGTGAAGGCGGTGCATTGCTTATCAATGATCCATCTTATATAGAACGTGCCGAAATCATCCGGGAAAAGGGAACTAATCGTTCTCTTTTTTTTCGTGGGGAAGTTGATAAATATACGTGGATAGACAAAGGTTCTAGCTACGTCATGTCTGATATTTTAGCCGCTTTTCTCTATGCACAAATGACTCAGAAAGACGAAATTCAGTCTAAACGTAAGATGATTTGGGAACATTATGATCAATATCTAAAAGATTGGGCAACAAAAAATGATGTGCATCTTCCAACTATAGCAGAATGCTGTGAATCTGCATACCATGCGTTTTATTTATTGATGCCCTCATTGAACGCTCGTACTCATTTCATCAATTATCTAAAAGAAAATGGCATAAATGCGGTATTTCACTATTTACCATTGCACAAATCAGAAATGGGGTGCAAGCTGGGTGGTGAACAGTACCATTGCCCTGTTACGGAAGACATGAGTGACAGATTAGTACGATTACCGTTTTTTAATGATATATCTAAAAAAGAATTAACTGCTGTGACTGAAGCTATTCAAAAATATATCGTTTGAAAATTCGTCATGACTTAATAATCTAAATTATCTCAAAAATCCGATTTTTAAAAAAATCGGATTTTTTATGCCCTAACAACAACATCTGTGAAAACAATGAAATCATTAAACCTGAAAATAACGAATACCCTCTTGCTGTTAGTATTGACTTCTGTCTTATGTATCCTATTGTGGGGCATTGATAAAGGGTTCGACATAACAGATGAAGGTTTTGCGATGCTCCTGTATAAATACCCTCAAGAATATACGTTTACTGGCTCGACTTTCCATATATTGGGTAGTAAATTATTTGCTTGGTTAAACCCAGATATTATCACATACCGGTTTTTACGACTCGTATTCTCTATTTTCGCAGCTCTAGTTTTCTCTTGGGGCTTTTGGATATGGTTGCGAAAAAATGACTTTGTTCAAAGTCATTCTCCTGTTAATTTTATCACACTCTCCGCTTTTTCGGTGTTGGGCTGTTTAGCCTCTTATTCTTTGAGTCATTATATTGCTTCTTATAATGCGATAAATAGTCACTTGATGTTAGTCGCGACGGGAATACTCTTATTTATCCTTTCTGACGAACCACAAAAATTTTTCCAGACAAAAATTAGTCAGTTATTGCTGGTAAGCGTCGGCATAATAATCGCCCTACAGTTTTTTGTTAAATTCTCATCGGCTATTTCATTTTTGATAGTCTCCATGCTGTTGCTCTTAGTCTATTTTCGTCGGCTAATGATTATCGTGTATCCACTCATTGGAATCATTATTGGTAGTCTATTGTATTTTACATTTTTTCAAGATTACCAATCTTGGTTATCAGGTTCTGTGGAAAGTATCAAACAGACAGGTTCTACGGATACTTATGGTCCAATACCGCTTTTAGGCAAGTATGTTACCCATTTCAGCATGATTAGTCAACACCTAATTCTTGCATTCCTACCGCTTTTTCTCGGTTTATTCCTATCTGTACGATTACTACTTGCTTATCAAGCACATCAACTATTGAAAAAACGTTATATACTGATTGGCACTGCTATTTTTCTCTATATATTTTTTATATATCAAGGCTATCATTTAGAGCTTTACAAAGGCAGCCGGCTTCACAGCATTTATTGGGAAAAATCTGCCCATATTTATATTGTTGTGCTATTCGCCTGTTTAAGTGCCTTATTGGCACTTTTGTGGGATAACATTCTAGGATTATTTTCCATAAAGAAACTGAATATTCTCGGCGTTATTTTACTCCTACTCGCCATTCCCATCATGGGCATGGTAGGCACAAATAACGTATCCTCAACTGCATTTGCGCCCTATTTAACTGCTTGGTTTGCACTGATTATGATATTCGTTTTATATCTCAATCAGAGGGTTAAAATTCACCTCATTTCCAGTATTATTATCATAACTGTCGCATTCATAATGTTGTCTAAGACAATTGATGGTGTGATTTATTCTCACTATCGTTTGGCGGATATTAGGATAAATCAGACAGAAACAATTGAAGGTATAAAAGCCCTTAAAGGCATAAAAGTCGATATTCAAACCAAACAATTTTTTGAAAAACTGAACCACATAATCAAAAAGAAAACCGATTTTAAGGAAGGTGATCCCATTTTGGCTGCCTATGATATGCCGGGCATTGTTTACGCCCTGGGGGGCATTTCACCTGGAACACCTTGGTACTTCGTGGAAAGAAAATCTTTCCAGAAATCGAATTGCGAAGCATTATCCAGAAGCAAACTACCCAATCTGGATAGAACCTTACTATTGATTCAGTGGAAAACGTATAAAGAATTTTATACCTGCATGACGCAAAATTTCAAAAAATGGGGTTTTTCCTCTCTTAAGAAAGTAGGAGAAGTAAAAAGCCCTTACACTAATCAAAAGGTACAGATTTTTGTTCCAAAATAAGCTAGAATAAAAGTAGCAAATCAATCGAGTCTGACTCCATTGATTGCACATAAGTCTATAGGTTCAGAAATAGTCAATCTTATGATACAATAAAAATTACAATATTATTTGTACAGATGCCTGAATCAGACAAGATTATTTTAGCTCTATATCAGATTTTTGGAAATTATTGATCTAAATATCTATATATAGCGTTTTTCGTTTGGGTGAGATACAAAAAAGGGCAACCACAAGGGATTGCCCCTACAAAAGATGTACTTCACTCAAAAGGGAAATGCTATTTTTAAACAACAGGATACATAATTCGATGCCTAAAAATGCTTTTTATGCTCAATCTGGAGGCGTGACTGCTGTCATTAACGCGACAGCTTGTGGGCTAATTGAAACCGCTCGTCAACATCCCGATAAAATCGGAAAAGTTTATGCTGGACGCAATGGTATAATTGGTGCCCTCACCGAAGATTTAATTGATACAAGCCAAGAATCCGATGCGGATATTGCGGCATTACGTCATACCCCATCAGGCGCTTTTGGCTCTTGCCGCTTCAAACTAAAAGGCTTGGAAGAAAGCAAAGCGGAATATGAACGCCTAATCGAAGTGTTTAAAGCGCACGATATTGGCTATTTTTTCTATAACGGTGGTGGCGATTCTCAAGACACCTCACATAAGATTTCACAAATAGGTGAAACAATGGGTTATCCCATGATTTGTGTAGGTGTGCCTAAAACGGTTGACAATGATTTGCCAATTACTGATAACTGCCCTGGTTTTGGCTCAGTCGCTAAATATGTTGCGGTATCTATCCGTGAAGCCAGTTTTGATGTCGCTTCCATGGCAAAAACCTCAACAAAAATTTTTGTAATGGAAGTCATGGGGCGACATGCGGGATGGATTGCAGCCGCCGGGGGTATTGCAGCGGAAAAAGAAGGGGATGCCCCCCATATCATTCTATTCCCAGAAATCACTTTTGATCAAGAAAAATTCTTGGCAAAAGTAGATAATGCCGTTAAACAATATGGCTATTGCTCTATTGTCGTCTCAGAAGGTGTCAAAAATAAAGAAGGGCAATTTTTAGCTGAAGCAGGTACTCGTGATGCGTTTGGACATGCACAACTGGGTGGTGTAGCACCGGTACTTGCCGAAATGGTTAAAAGCAACTTAGGATACAAATATCACTGGGCGGTCGCCGATTACTTGCAACGCGCCGCCCGCCACATTGCCTCTAAAACGGATGTTGAACAAGCTTATGCTTTAGGCAAAGCGGCGGTGGAACTCGCTTTAGAAGGCAAAAATGCTGTCATGCCAACAATAGTGCGTACCTCTAATAATCCCTATCAATGGGAAATAGGCATCGCTAATTTGGCGGATGTCGCGAATGTGGAAAAAAAGATGCCATTTGACTTTATCAGTGAAGATGGCTATGGTATTACCGAAGCTTGCCGCGAATACTTGCAGCCACTGATTTTGGGCGAAGATTATCCCCCTTATCAAAATGGTTTACCACAGTATGTGGTATTGAAAAATATCGGTGTACCGAAGAAGTTGTCAAGCACCTATAATTTGAAATAGTCTAGTAGAAATCCGATTTTTTATAAAAATCGGATTTCTTGAAACGCTAAAAATCAGTTAAATTCAGAAAGAAGTTATACTCTCAATATCTATCAATATGAATCCTACCACCACATCATTTCAACAGCATTATAAAGGTTCTTTTACCAACATGCTGCGTTGGCATCAGTTAGATAAACTATGGGAAAATGTTAAAGTACAAGCCAATGGCTGGTATATTTATTTTGTAGGAGAAACACTACCCAGCGCACCGGTTGAAGCGACAGCATTGGTTCAATTTATCCAAGAAATTGACAAATTGCTACGAAGCGAGCATGATTATGACTACTGCGGTATTGTTTATGCGGATGATAAAGAAAACCCTTCAATGATCAAATGAAAGGGAAACGAGTTGGATTGGTGACGAATCCAAGTGGGGTTAACCGTCAAATTAAAAGCACAGCAGATTTACTGTTTGAAAATCCCCATGTTAATTTGGTAGCACTTTATGCACCTGAACATGGAATTCGCGGTGCGATTGATGCGGGCAAAAAGGTTAAAACGGAAATCGATCCTAAAACCCGTTTGCCTATTTATAGCCTATATGGTAAAACGCGCAAACCAACAGCCCAAATGTTAAGCGGGGTAGATCTCCTTTTGATTGATTTACAAGATGTAGGTGTTCGCAGTTACACCTTTATTTATACCATGGCAAAAGTGATGGAAGCAGCAGCGGCATATAATAAAGAAGTGATGGTGTTGGATCGCCCTAATCCTATGGGCGGCGTTGCCGTGGAAGGCAATTTGGTACAGGATGGCTATTTTTCTTTTGTTGGCATGTATCCTATTGCCTATCGTCATGGTATGACAATTGGTGAGTTAGCTAGATTGTTTAACTCTGAATACAAGATTAATAGTCGATTGACTGTCATACCGCTTATCAACTGGCGGCGAGAAATGTCCTGGGGTGATACCCAATTACCTTGGGTACCCACCTCTCCTCATGTGCCGCATTGGACAACGCCATTATTAATGGCTATTACAGGTATGATTGGTGAATTGGGCATTTTATCCACAGGCGTGGGTTATACATTGCCCTTTGAAATGATTGGAGCGACGTGGATTAACGGAGAAAAGTTTGCAAATGCCCTAAAGAGACTGAATTTACCCGGGGTTATTTTTCGCCCTGTTTACTTTAAACCTTACTATGGCATATACAAAGGCAAGGTATGTCAAGGAGTGCAAATCCATGTCACCGATGTGAATGCCTTTAAACCCTTTGTAACGAGTATTCATTTGATGAAAACGTCGATGATGTTATATCCTCGACACAATTTATTTGCCAAACCGTCTCGTTTGAAAATGTTCAATAAAGTAATGGGCAGTGCTCACATTTTAAACAGTCTTCAACGTGGTTATTCAGTTAACCAAATTGAAGCCGCTTGGCAAAACCCGTTAAATTACTTTAAAAATATTCGGCGGAAGTATTTGATTTACTAAGAAAACTAAACCTGGCAGGTTTGGCTTGCTATCAACCCATCAACGCCACTAAACTTTCCGTAGTTGGCTGCTCTACCACGCCCTTTTCCGTGACAATCACATTTACCAAAGCCGCAGGCGTGACATCAAAAGAGGGATTCCAAGCTTTTGCACCGCTTGGCGCAATGGATTGCCCCCCTATCGTCAGAATTTCATCGCTGGCGCGTTGTTCAATCACAATTTGTTCACCAGAAGTTAAATTCATATCTATCGTAGAAGTTGGGGCAGCGACCATAAATTTAATACCATGTTGACGGGCTAAGACGGCTAGGCTATAAGTACCTATTTTATTAGCAATATCGCCATTAGCCGTTATTCTATCTGCCCCCACGATCACCCAATCGACTCGTTTTTGCTGCATTAATGCCGCCGCCGCACTATCAGCTAACAGTGTCACAGGAATATTATCTTGTAACAGTTCCCAAGCCGTTAAACGCGCCCCCTGTAACCAAGGGCGAGTTTCATCAGCATACACTTGACGCACTTTGCCGGCAGTATAAGCACTGCGAATAACCCCTAATGCGGTGCCATACCCACCTGTCGCCAATGCCCCAGCATTACAATGGGTCAAAATACGGCAATTTGAGGGTAATAAAGCAGCACCCCAATCTCCCAAGCGATGATTCGCATCAATATCTTCTTGGTGAATACGTTTGGCTTCTTTTAATAAGACTGGCACCGGATTGCTAGTAATATTCGCAAAAGCGGCTTTCATACGTTCTAAAGCCCAAACTAAATTCACAGCGGTGGGACGCGCCTCGGCTAATTGCAGCAAATCGCTTTCAATAATCGTTTGCCAATGATTGGGGGAAATTGTATAAGCAGCTTTAGCCGCTAACACGACTGCATAAGCGGCAGTAATACCAATTGCCGGTGCGCCGCGCACTACCATCTCTTTAATCGCCTCTGCAACCTCATCAGCTTTTTCTAACTTAATAACAGTTTGTTGTTGTGGCAATTTACGTTGATCGAGTAAATGTAATTGCCCGTTTTGCCAATAAACAGGTTGAAGGGTGTTATATTTATCAATCATAAAGGGTACGATTTTTTGCCTAACTGAAATATTTCATATTCCATCTGATTTTGCTTAAATAACTGGGTGTAATTATGTAGTACCAGTTCCCAATATTTCTCCAATTTGTTCCGCTGCCCTCCATTATTATAGCGTTTGATGTGATTCTTGAGCGACTCGAAGACTTGAGCCCCAATATTCATCTGCTTGAGAATATGGAAACCGGCTTTTTCAATCTCAGTTTGAATTTCGGCATGACTTGGAAAATAGTTGCCCTTTTTAAATTTGACTAAAGCATTATTTTCACAAGTCATATCAGCAAGAATAAAAATACAGTTACTTTTCAATACCCTATACACTTCTTTTAAAAACTTCTGTTTATCGGGATAATGAAAAGAAGATTCGATACAATAAGCAAAATCAAAAGTTTTGTCTTCACAGGGCACTGAGATCGCATTGCCTGGTTGAAAATCTATCTGTGTATCAACACCCTGATGTTTGGCATGTTGTTGGGCAATTGCAAGATGTTCAGGCATTACATCCAAACAAGTCAGGTTGACATTTTTTTCAGTAGCCAGTTTGACTGCAAAGCCACCAATTCCACATCCAATTTCTAAACCCTGAGCCTCTTCAGGCAACTGACCGAAAAGACTCACTATTTTTTTCCAAAATCGTCTTTGCGCCTCATAAAGGTTCGCCGTATCAGGAGTCCATAAACCAAAATTGAGTGCATGAGAAATTTTTCCAACTGAAGAACGACTCAATTCTATCCAGTAGTCTCGACTCCAGTTGTAAAAATATTGTACATCACTAGTATCTGTTTTCATTTTATCAGTTATTAGTTATCAGTTATCAGTTATCAATTAACCATTGATGAGGCATGGTGATAACACCTTGTTCAACGCCTTCTTGTAAAACCGTCAATGAGGTGACTGCTTGCGCCTGATCATAAAGATGAAGCGCGTTTTCACAAGCGAGGTAAACATCGACCAGGTAATAACCTTTGAGTAAGGGAACTTCTTTAAAAATAATACGCGTCCAACCTTTTCCTTCTTCATTATCAGGGATTTTTTGATTATCATTATGGGTAGAAGCACTACTGACGACTAAACCATCTTTACGAACAATGGCTACAGCTACAGAAGGGGCTAATAATGTTGGATCATACATAAAATCGACTTCAATGATTAAATCACTTTTACCACTTTGTAAAGTTAGCTGCTCACCTTTTTGATCTTGAGTATAAGTTTTAACGTGAGAAATGCGTCCGGTTTTATCAGACAGGCGTAAAGATGAAGAAGTTGTTTGTGAAACTTCGTCCCCATCTGGTTCATCATTAGTTTGAGATTCCGTATCAAGACTCAAAAACTCGCTATAAGCCGGTAAGACTTCTTCAGGAGAGCCATCCATTTTGATTTGCCCCTTATCTAACCATAGCACCCGATCACAAATTTTTTCGACTTGATATAAGGAATGCGAACAAAATAAAATGGTTTTTTTAGCTTCCCGAAATTGCATAATGCGATCAAAAGATTTACGAGCAAATGCACCGTCACCAACTGACAGGGCTTCATCAATAATCAAAATATCGGGCTCGACACAAGTTGCTACCGCAAACGCCAGGCGCATAAACATCCCCGATGAATAAGTTTTAACCGGTCGCTCCATAAACTCTTCAAGACCGGCAAAAGCCACAATTTCATCATATAATTTATCCATGTCTTCCACAGCCAAGCCTATCACAGCTCCGCTGAGATACACATTTTCCCGCCCACTCATTTCAGGATGAAAACCAGAACCTAATTCTAATAAAGCGGCGACGCGACCAGCAACCTCACACGCGCCACCTTCATCACTGCTTAAAGTGCCAGCCACAATTTTAAGTAAAGTACTTTTGCCAGCCCCATTTCGACCAATAATACCCACGACTTGCCCATGAGAAATGTAAAGCGTCATAGGCTGTAAAGCTTGAAAAACTTGGGCACGGGGGCGATAGGTTAAGACTTCCCACAGGCGATCCCAACCATGAGCATAAGTTCGATAAATTTTACTAACCGATTGTAGGGAAATAGCGTATATCATCTATAATAATGAACAAGTTAAAAGTGCTCGAAGTTATTTCAGGCAGGTTTCTTAATGGCATTGTACGGATTGCCCTGAGTAGTTACAAAATAGTATTTCTGATATTCATTCTGGGGTAACTATTGACATTTCCCCACAACCCATTTATTAATCGGTTTCGCGATTTTCCATATCGGGTAAAGTAATATTTAGTTCTAAAATTTCATACTCACCCTCTTTTTCTACATGCATTTTAATATGTTCGTCTTGAACAATAACGTATTTTCTGACCACCTCTAGTATTTCTCGTTGTAATAGGGGCAAATAGTCAAACATTGGTGATTGACGCAGGCGGCGTTCATGCGCTACAATGATCTGTAAGCGTTCTTTAGCAACTGTGGCTGTTTTTTGCGGTCGCAATGCGCGAAAGTATTTGAGAATACCCATATTATTTTCCAAACCAACGGGTTAAAAAACCTTTTTTTTCTCTAGGAGGAGGATCTTCACCCAGAAAACGTGCGACAACATTAAGATAAGCTTGTCCAGCATCGCTCTTTTTATCAAGTGTAATAGGAATGCCAGCATTAGAAGCTTGTAAAACCGACTTAGATTCAGGAATCACACCTAATAGGGGAATCGCTAAAATATCCTGAACATCTTGGACACTGAGCATATCACCACTATTCACCCGTTTGGGAATATAACGTGTCAACAATAAATGTTCTTTAACAGGCGGTAAATTTTGCACAGCACGGCGAGTCTTACTGGACAACATACCGATAATACGATCAGAATCGCGCACCGATGACACTTCCGGATTGGTCACAATTAATGCTTCATCAGAAAAATACATAGCCATAATCGCCCCATGTTCAATGCCAGCAGGCGAATCACAAATGATATATTCAAAGCGTTTTTTTAGCGCTTCTAATATTCGTGCCACTCCTTTAATTGTGAGTGCTTCTTTATTGCGCGTTTGCGAAGCCGGCAAGATAAATAAACTTTCAATCCGTTTATCTTTGATCAGAGCTTGGTTCAAATTACCTTCGCCATTAATAACATTCACAAAATCATAAACGACTCGACGCTCACAGCCCATCACGAGATCGAGATTTCGCAATCCAACATCAAAATCAATTACAACGGTTTGGTGTCCGCGTAAGGCTAACCCGCTCGCAAAAGCGGCACTGGTGGTTGTTTTACCAACCCCACCTTTACCAGACGTAACAACAATAATCTTACCCAAAATACTTTCCTGTATCAGTTATTCTGTTTTAAGTTATCAGTTATCAGTTAACTATTAACCATTAATCAAAGCGGATCAATTTTTAACGAATCGTCTTCCAAATAAATCTGTACTGATTGACTTCGTAAATTTTCGGGTAAATCTTCGTTTACCAGATATCGTCCAGCTATAGAAAGCAATTCTGCATCTAATTGTTGACAAAAAATCCGCGCCTCATTATCCCCATTCACACCTGCCAATGCACGTCCACGCAAAGCTCCATAAACATGGATATGTCGATGTGCCAAAATTTCAGCCCCATGACTTATAGTGGACAATACAACTAAATCGCCTTGAAGTGAAACCACTTGTTGACCGGAACGAATAGGCTGTGTGACAATTTTACATATTGAAGGGCTGGAGGTTGCTACCGTTTCCGGTTCCAGATAGCGTCGATGACGGACTGATTTCGTTTCCGTTAAAATCCCTAAATTCAAATTTAATGCCGTTTCATCTTGTTGTGGATTTCCCCCACGCACCGCCACTGGAATTAAACCATAAGTCCGTAATAATTTCACTAATTCCGATAAATCAATATCACTTTCATCATCTTGTATAGCATGTAAATCAATCACAATTGGTGCATCTTGAAAAAATCCTGGGGCTTTAGATATTTTTTTCGCTAATTGTTCTGCAATTTTGTCATTATCACTCTCAAGCAAATGTAATACCATTAAAGTTAGAAGATTTCCTTTAAATTCAAGTGCTGGTTTATGTGGATACATGCTATGCTTATGCCTTTAAATAGTTAAATAGTATTGGCTAATTTACAATACAATTTGTATTATTATATCTTAAATAAATTATAATTATAAAATTGACGCACTGAAAAGTACAACAAATTATTCAAATAATATGGATAAAGCGTGCTAAAATCTAATTATGCTTATGAGCAATCTTTGAAATTATTTTTCAGCAACGTCTATAGGAACAAACATGGAACTTAATATTATTTTCCAACGCATTACTAATATGCAAAATCGAGTTGATGCACTCCGGGGGTATCTTTGACTATGCTACCAAACATGAGCGCCTAATTGAAGTACAGCGCGAACTTGAAGAACCGAATTTATGGAATAACCTAGAACAAGCACAAATTCTAGGACGTGAACGAGCCACTTTAGAAAAAGTGGTGCAAAACATAGAGCAACTGGATACAGGCTTAAGCGATAGTTATGATTTGCTAGAACTGGCACAACTTGAAGTGGATAATGAAACAGTTGATTCAGTTTGTCAAGACCTGGAACGTTTAGAAAAACTACTTTCACAGATGGAATTTTCCCGCATGTTTCCAGGGGAAATGGATGCACACAGTGCGTTTTTAGACATTCAATCCGGCTCAGGCGGTACCGAAGCTCAAGATTGGGCTGAAATGTTATTACGTATGTACTTACGTTGGACTGAGCATCGGGGGTTTACAACTGAAATCATTGAATATTCACCAGGCGATGTTGCTGGCATTAAAAGTACTACAGTACAGGTGAATGGAAAGTATGCTTATGGTTGGTTACGTACCGAAACTGGGGTACATCGTTTGGTGCGTAAATCCCCTTTTGACTCAGGGAATCGTCGCCATACCTCATTTGCAGCTGTTTTTGTCGCACCTGAAGTGGATGATGAAATAGATATTGACATCAATTCCGCCGATTTACGTATAGATGTTTACCGTGCCAGCGGGGCTGGGGGACAACATGTCAACCGTACCGAATCAGCAGTACGCATTACCCATTTGCCCACGAATACCGTAGTGCAATGTCAAAATGACCGCTCCCAACATAAAAACAAAGCGACTGCAATGAAGCAATTAAAGGCTAAACTTTACGAATTAGAAATGCAGCAACGCCAAACTGAACAACAAGCTACTTTTGATTCAAAAGCAGACATTGGTTGGGGCAGCCAAATTCGCTCTTATGTGTTGGATAAGTCTTACATTAAGGATTTACGTACTGGCATAGAAACGAGTAATACCCAGGCAGTGTTAGATGGAGATTTAGATAAATTTATTGAAACGAGTTTAAAAAGTGGTGTTTAAAAAATTGGGAATTAGGGACTGAAAAAATTTGGATGGGCTATCCTTGTGGTTGCCCCTTCGGTGTATTTTATTTTTGCGAATTACCTAATTAATAAGTACGACTGCTATTCCCAATTCAGAACATAAAACCCAAAATCAAAAATACACCCACCAAAGTATGAAGCATAATTGTGTTTTTGATCGCGGGGATAAGTTCAGTTGGTTGATTATAATAAGTGTACAGCCCTTTTATCGCTTTAAACCCCAGGGCAACAATAGTAGACTGATAAGACTGAGTAAGGGGCGTGTTGCCTTAATCCAGATACTGAGCGTTTTTTGAGTCATTTTTTGTTTTTCCAAATGGATTGTTAGTTTTTAGTTGTTAGAGTGACTAGATATCCATTCATCCGATGCTTGTTTAATTTTCTTTTTAATTTGAGCACGTTGGCTGGATTTAGTTTTAACATGTACGCTGCCCTTTCGCAAAATGGGAGCGTGAGCAATAGGGTTTCTAATTTTTATAGACATTGTTTTCTCCAATAGAACTTCCAGAAATCCGATTTTTTTAAAAATCGGATTTCTATTAAGTCTCGTTCGCCCTTACAAAACGCTTAACCTTTAACACAAACAACTTGTTTCAATGTATGCACCACTTCTACTAAGTCATTTTGATTTTCCATCACTTCATCAATATCTTTATAAGCTCCAGGAATTTCGTCAACAACCCCTTTATCTTTGCGGCACTCTACGCCTTGTGTTTGTATTTCCATATCTTGGCTATTAAAAAGGCTTTTTGCCTTACGCCGACTCATTCTACGTCCGGCACCGTGTGAACAGGAGCAAAAAGAATCTAGATTACCTTTTCCCCGTACAATATAGGATTTTGTTCCCATACTGCCGGGAATAATCCCTAATTCACCTTCGCCGGCGCGAATAGCCCCTTTACGAGTTAAAAAGACTTGTTCACCAAAATGATCCTCTACTGCAACGTAATTATGGTGACAACTAATCGCCTCTTTTGTCACCTCAAATGGTGGCAAGGACTTACGAATCGTTTCTATAATGAGGCGCATCATTTCGCGCCGATTGAATAAAGCATATTCTTGTGCCCAATGGACAGCAGCCACATAATCATCAAAGTGTTCTGCCCCTTCAGTAAAATAGGCTAAATCACGATGCGGTAATTGGGCAATATGCTTTTCCATATCTTTTTTAGCCAAACGAATAAAATAACGCCCAATGGTATTACCAATTCCGCGACTACCTGAATGCAACATCACCCAAACATTTTGGTTTTCATCAAGACAGATTTCAATAAAATGATTACCACCTCCTAAAGTACCTAACTGTTGTGTCCAGGTTCTATGGATGTTTTTCATCATCTTAACGATAGCTGGATGTTTGGATAAAATTTGTTCCTCCAATATATTGTTAAGTGCTATGATAGTTGAATTTTTAGCATAGATGGATTTATGCATGGAAAATCCCACCGGTACCGCTTCTTCAATTGCTTGACGCACTTGTTTTAGACTATCCGGTAAATCATTGGCTTTGATAGATAAACGGGTTGCGTTCATTCCGCAATTATGCACAAACACGCCGGCTGATAGCGCGAAGTTTTCATATTCAGGCACAGTTAAACAGTAAACATCCTCCTGTCGTTCAATGAATTCAACGGATTTAATCTTGTGGTTGTAGCCATGTACCCAACGCTTGTGCGAATTTAACCTCAAGTGTCCTTGAAACTTTTCACCGCAGTCTGGACATTGACACTCACGTTGCAACAAGTTTTGTGCATTTTCCCGGCTTTTAGCACGTCCTTTTTCGCTCTTGTTATAAGCAATAAGGCTTGCTTTGCCGCATTTCCCATTATTCGCAACCGCATTTTTGAAATGTTCAGGATTTTCTGCCATATAACGGATAATGTTTTCAGTGCCACGCTTCGCAAAATAGTTATAACCTTCCTTTGTTTGAGCTTTTTTAGCCAATGCTGCTTTGCGTTTCTTTTCAAATTCTGGAGATTCCCAATACGTATTACGTTCAACCAATGAACGGTGATAAGCAGAATGGTCCCTATCACCCATAAACACTAAATTGTCTGGATGATTGTTAGCTTCATTAAAGTCAATATGGTGAATGACTGTTTTTTGTCCCTTAAAAGAAGGAATATTTCCTAAAACACCACTACGTGCAAGTACCCAATGAAATCGTTGTTCAGCACCCGTTGCTGGATGTCTTACGATTCGATAACCATCCTTATCCAGGCGACTATAAAACGGCATCAGAGATGCTTTCGGTTTCAAATCTTTCGCTTCACACCACTTGCCATCCCGCAACATGAATTGATGATCAGGCGTACACAAGATTTCTTCGTCATTATCCAATATGATTTTCATCAGGGGAGCATTTTTACGGGTTAATTTTGCGGTTGCTTTGGCACCGGTTATTTTTTGATCCGGATCAATACTATATACCCAATGTTCACCACCCCGTTCAGCTAATTCTTCGAGTGTTGCTGTTGAGCCATCAATCAGTGGTACTTTAGTTTCACCTATAAAACAGCCAATATCCACGCCCACGGCAGCCGGAATAATAGCACCCTTAGTTGGAATCACAGAGCCAATAGTGGCACCGATACCGGTATGTACATCAGGCATCGCAGCGATATGACTATGGATAAAAGGTAATTGTGCAATATTGTTTAATTGCTCAAACGTACTGGATTCGACTTCATCCGTGTAGATTTTGACCGGGAATTTACCTTTATCTAAAATCATTTTAATGGGCATATTATTTTCCTTTTTGAAAATTTTGATTGAGTTTAGTACAAAAAAAAGCCCTGACTGTTATCAGCCAGGGCTATGAGTAGCACGGGAAAATACATCCCTTTTTTTTTCTGGAAGACAAGCATAAAAGTGCCTTCCAGCCTAAGGTTGGAAGGCTATGTATCAGTTAGTTGTTGTTGAAACATTGTTTATTTTCCTGGATTATCCCGTGTTATGGCAAAAAAAATATGTTAATGGCTGACATTGCTACAAGTTCTAATAAAGAATTATATATGATTCAATAGAACAAAGTCAAATATTTACAAAAAATATTGACATATATAGATTATTTAGAATAAAAAATGTATACTATTAGATAAGGAGTTGGTCAGGCAGTCGCTATATTTTGATATTTGAAATATAGAGGAAAGTCCGGGCTTCATAGGACGGGGTGCCAGGTAACGCCTGGGAGACGTGAGTCTATGGAAAGTGCCGCAGAAAATAGACCGCCAAGTCAGTTATCAGTTGAATGATTAACTGATAACTAACCAGGTAAGGGTGAAAAGGTGTCGGTAAGAGCGCACCGCGTTGGTGGCAACACCAATGGCAGGGTAAACCCCACCCGAAGCAAGACCAAATAGTGGAACTATAAGTGTGGTCCGCATTGTTCCTGGGTAGGTCGCTTGAGGTGCTTGGTGACAAGCATCCCAGATGAATGACTGCCACATCGCTTGTTTTCCCTACCTTAAATAAATTTAGGAATCATTCTTTTGTTTAAGGTAAGGGGAATTAATCGATGGACAGAACCCGGCTTATAGACTGACTCCCACTTACAAACACTTAAATTCAGTGACCGATATCACCCACGCTTTTTGTCCTTCAAGATCCTTATGTTTTAAAGTACCTTTCACTTCAATAGTATCTGGGCATTGAACTTCTTCTTTGGTATGTAAAATGACTTGGGTTTCACCAATCGCCATATAGTCTTGAATTCCTGAGCCACCCGTAAAATTAGGATCAGCAAGCATAAAATATTCAGGCACATCAAACATACCCGCACGTGGACCCGATGCTATCACATTTTTATCTTGACAACTTTCAAATGAAGCAGCATCTTTTACTATACAATCATCTGCAAAAACCGGTATTATCGCAATAAGGCTAATGCTCCCAAACAACGCTAATTTCCGATATATAAATTGATAATTCATCCTTTTTATTTCCCATAATGTGTGGTTTAATTAAACTTGATGCTCAAGCAGAATGACAGGGATTGAATTAAAACTGCGGATAGCACCCACAAGGGATTGCCCTACCACTTTACCAGTCCAAAAAATTCTTTAGTAAAGTTAAGCCAGCCTGTTGGCTTTTTTCCGGATGAAACTGCACTGCAAAAACATTATCTCGTGCCACTGCTGAGGCAAAATTGATGCCATTATAAGAGGTTCTCCCTGCCACAACTTGACTATCAATGGGATCAACATAATAGCTATGCACAAAATAAAACCAGCTTTTTAAAGGTATATCCGCCCACAATGGGTGCTGAGATTGTGTATGTTGAACTTGATTCCAACCCATGTGTGGAATTTTTAAACGTTCACCGCTTTGTGCTAAACGCTCAACAAAACGGCGCACCGTTCCCGCCGTCCAATTAAAACAGGTGGTTCCACCACTTTCCTCGCTAGTCGTTAATAAGGTTTGCAAACCCATGCAAATACCTAAAAAAGGTTTCTCATCCAAGGTTTGTCTAATAACATCAGCGACGGAGCCTTGATTAAGTAAGCTCATACAATTGCCAATAGCACCTTGACCGGGAAAAACCACTTTATCTGCCTGAAATATCACATCAGCCTGATCACTGATTTTAACGACCCAATCCTTACCAGCGACATGTTCCAAAGCTTTACTGACTGAGCGTAAATTGCTCATACCATAATCAATTACCAAAACCGTTTTTTTCATTAAAAAATTCCTTGCTAAATAATGCCTGAAAAACTTGCCACGTCTTGAAGACCTGGCAGGTTTACGCCTGGATAACTAGATACTATTGCTCGTTTTTATTAAGCAGAGTTTCAGGTTGCTGTTTTAGATGATTCACACGTTGCTGATGATAACGCTGTATCTCTTCAATAATCCAACCACGCACCTTAGATTCTTTTCGCTGAAAAACCGGATTTTCTATACCAAACATAAATCGGTAAGCAGCCGAAAATGGTAAAAAAGGGATAGAAAGGAGTACTGCAAAAGCCCCCATCGAAGTCGCTATAACAATAATAGCACTTTTTCCCAATTGTTCTAGTTCATCAGGTAAAGCTTGAGCCAACGTGCTAAACATAGGCAATTCTTTTGAAAGTTCTACAATGGTACGATAAATTTCCGGATCATGTAGAAAAAAATAAGTAAAAACAGCACAAAGGAGTGCAATGCCCACTAGAATAAAATCAGCGAATAAACGAATGACAAAAAATGTAAAATAAATACCTAAAAATACCAAAATAGCAACAACAATCGGTGAAGCCAATAAATCCATTATGAGTTATCCGTAAGGTTAATAGTTAAGGTTAATGACTAACCATCAAAAAGTGACAATAAAATCAATACCTTCGTCAATGCGCAAGCCCTGAGTCGTTACAAAATTTAATGCTTGAAATTGACGACTTTTACATTTTGGTGAAGGTATATTTTAAATCAATAATTAATATTATAACTCAAATAATGTGATAATCTATTAAGTAAGTTATTAACCATGAACCATGAACCATTAACCATTAAAAACTATTCCCTACATCTTGAACCACGTTTTTCAAAACGTTTTGCGATAATATTAACTATACAATATTGTGGTGCATTGTTATGTTTATTAGCTTTGACTTTGCCCTTGACAGCCCAACTTGCATTGTGTGTCAAATTTTGCATCGGATTTTTGGTGTTAGCCAGTACATTTTTTACTATACGCCGAGATTTGTTGTTAATTAATCATCCGTTATATGGATGTGTTTTGGTTTATGATGAAGATACAAATGATATCAAGGTGCAACTACAATCAAAAACAAAAGCTAAAATTGCCCCAGGCAGTTATAGCCATCCACAATTAATTGTGCTAAGATTAAAACATCAGGAAAAAAGTCAGACCGATGCTTTAGTTATTTTTCCAGATGCTTTGGATATACAGACATTTCGACAATTGCGTGTATTTATACGACATAGTTGCGATCAATTACCATAACGACTCAGAACAAGGAGTGGTATCAGCCGATCAGTCAGGTGGATTTAACATAGCTGATAGCACCCGACGTTATGTTCAATACCATCTTGAACACGACAATAATCTTAATTTTTATACCCAATTCATAACCACTCACTTTCAAGGAAGCTTTTAATGAATACCGTTATAAAAATCTTGTTCATTTCAATCATTTTTACGCTAACTTCAGTTAGCGCGAGCGAATCTGGACTATTGCTAGGTATGCGCTATGGCACTCATTATGATATTTCTGCTAAAACAGAACAAAATGTTTTTCAAAAGCGAGTAGAACCTTCAGTTTACCGCACTTTTTGGATACGTGCTGATAATGGGCAAGTCGAATTAGCAGCTGAAAGAACTAATTTGCTAGTGCCACGTAGTGATGGTTTTTGGCGGATCGATGTTAAACACAGTGCCTATAACGATTTCACCGAAGACTTTATCTGGGTTAACCCCGCACCAGATCATGATGCGATTCCTAATCCTTTTTTAGCCGAACAAGAAGGGATTAATGCCTTTGATGTTTCACTGCTCGTCAAAAGACAAGGAAAAGAGCAAGGGATTGATACTACACATGGTGAATATTGTGAAGGTCATGCCTATCGCGATATTCTATTTGTCGGAAACAACCACTTATCCGTAGGATATACTCACAGCGAAATTTGTCGTGGTTTTTTTATGAGTAGTGCTACAGATAGCGCATTGCAAATGCTCTCATTAGAGCAACTGGCACCTATTGAAATCAGTACTTTGTTAAACGCTAAAGATCGTACTACCCTCAAAAATGCGGCTAAAGAATTTCAAGATAAAAATACAGGTATTGAAGAATGGGGCGAATTAAGCGGGGGTGTTGTGCGTTATCAAGGACGCTGGATCATTAAAGGACATTATCCAATTAACGAAAGGGGATACACCCAATTTGAGATACCTATTGCTACGCCTAAAAGTTTAGTGTTCCATGATGGACTCTATCCCGATTGGCAAACGATCAAAAAACAGGTGCCGGATGCGATTGATGCGTTTAGCTCACAAGCTAAGGATCTTTTGGTCGTACTAACTTCTGGCGGACATTTATTAGCTTTTACCCTCCTTGATGGTAAAATCAGTCAAAAACCTGCTTTGCATATTCTTTTTAAACAACCCGTGACGCTCATAATGGCGCGTTGGGCGGAAGGGCAATATGTATCTAACTGGACCCAGGAAATCCAAAACTTAGGTCCAAAACCTCAAAAAAGTTGGTTTACTCACATTGAAATTCCTACTGTTGAAGAAGCGCCTAAAACAGTTGGAATCGTTGTCACACAAAACACAAATTTGAATCTTCGTCAAGGCATTGGTCAACACACCAAGCCCATTGCAAAAGTCCAAAAAGGGACGAAAGTCAAATTATTAGATGTATTAGGTCAATGGTACAAAGTCCAATTGGACAATGGACTGACCGGGTATGCTCAAAGTGACTATGTAAAGCTTTTACCTAAACTGCCTTATGTCAAATCGGCTTGCCCTATTGATAATTGTACTTATGGACAATGGACACTCAGCCAATTGACGACACTTTATGCGACACCTTCCTTTAAAGGGGACTCATTGGGAAGTTTAAAAGCAAAACAAACTGTGCAAGCAGTTCATGGCAAAATACATACTTCACAATTTGGTGAAATAGAAGTGACTCAATCCGAGGTAAAACTCACGGACGATAACCAAGATTTGACTTTACATCAAGGCGATAGACTTTTTGATCTAGAACCCGTCGGTTTAGGTATGCACGTTGTGTGGTATAACGGTGAACTTTACTATTTAAATAATGCTTGGGAACCAAAAATAGCCAGTGGAGATTTATGGGGCAAACTTATCACTGAACGTAAAACTGATTGGTGGGTTAAAGTTGATGTACCGGAAAAAAACCTCAGTGGTTGGATTGTGAATCCAAATGCCGCAGCTATAAATCGTCGCAATTAAAATGCTAAAAAACCTGCCAGATCTTAAAGACCTGGCAGGTTTATACAGCACTAATTAACATTAGGACAAAAGACACATCTGTTGTCAGGTTTGACTTGAGATAAAGCCTTTTCAAGGTGAATAACTAGCATTTCTAATTCAGCTGTTATTTCCAATATACCGTTAATTAACTCTACTTTTCCACTGCAAAAGATAAAGACACAACTCGTCCATGACGTAATACTTCCAAATCAATCCGGTTAGCTGTAGCAAGTTGCTGTACCACCCCTAATCCTTTAAGAGGAGAGTCCATTTTTACGCCGTTGATACCGGTAAGTATATCACCTGATTGCAAGTCAAACTGTGACAATAAGGTCGTATCTTTACCAGGTTTGAGACGATATCCCACAAAACGATCACCTTGATTGACCGGAAAAAGCCGCACTAATTTCATTAAACGACTTGGGTTAGTTTTTAATTCGCGTTGGTAAAGTCCCAATAATTTTTCAGGTTTGATTTTGTCTTCTTTTTGCCTTCTTTTTACTTCAACAGATTCTTTAATTTTATGGGTTGTTATTTTCTGGGTACCTATAAGATGCAAAGTTTCTTTTTGCCCATTTTTTAGCAAAATAACCTGTTTAGGATAAATTTTATGGAGTACCACGCCATTGGATAAGGGTTGACCAATGCGGTAAGCCGCACTTTTGCCAGATTTCGCCGCAATCATTGCCCTGGAAATATGCGGATTAGAAGAATAATAAATGCCCTGTAATTTTAAATTGAGCTTGGTGTCAGGGTGAGTTTTTTTAATTTGCGTCGCAAATTGCAACTTAATTTTAGATTTGCCAAATAATTGGGTTCCAACTAGGGTAGAAATATCGATTGCTTGCTTAGAAAAACGGGTGTTAAGAAGAGTTGGAGAAGAAAAAAATTTTTGGTCCTTAATTTGCATATATAAGGGAAGTTTGTTGAGTAAGATGAGTAGCAACTGTATTGTACAGTAGCCAAGTATAGCAGCCAGTACAATATTGACAAATGCACTCAATCCTCTAGATAAGGTTAAGCTAATCATTTGATTATTTATTTCGATAAGGGGGTCAAAAAAGTGTACACAGGTTTTTAATAAACGGTAATCTATTTCAATTTCAATTTAACTTAACTTAGGAATTTTTCACTTATGAAAACGTATATCTCATTAGGCATTTTGCTTGCTTTCGTTTATACAATAAATAATCTTACCTACGCAGAAGAATATATTGATCCAAGCTATTATAATGAAGGCTGTTTTGAAGGATGTGACGAATCCGATCAACCAGAACAGGTTATTCCTCAAGAAGAACCGGCACCGCAAAACTATGAATTAACGAGTGATGAAATGGTAACAGAAAACAATGATGTAGAAGAAACCACTAATTCTTTTCTTATGACTGCTCAACCAGTCAAAAAAGATGAATTAACAAGTGATGAAATGGTAACGGAAAACAATGACGTAGAAGAAACGGCTAATTCTTTTATTATGACTACTCAACCAGTCACAAAAATAGATGTAAAAACTCAACCCGGTGTGGTAACAATTATTAACATCAGTGGGAATTATGATCAGACAGCTCAGTTGATTTTGGTTTCTTTAAATGGTCAAGTTGCTGATAATAAAGATGGTACATTGACTTATATTTCTAATCTTCATTTTAGAGGAATTGAACAGATTAAGTATACATTATTATATAAAAATGGAAAAACCTTTACTTTTAAAGTGATGGTTGAAGTGAGATTAATTGAGAAAGAGCAAATGCCCGCGCAATGTTCCATTTATGCAGTTCACGATGATGGCATTAGCGATTCACAATTGTTAGTTATTGAACCTAACCAGGAATATAACACAGTTACATTGGGTCATTTGTATAAAAAGCTTGACATAGAAGGTTTGGAGATAGATCCCATAACCAAGCAGCTTTATGCTATTTCAAGTATTGGTACCTCGCGTGACTCTAATGTTTTTGATGGATATTTCTATAATGTGAATCCCAAAACGGGTGATTTAACAGTAGTGGGTGATACCGGTTTCAGTAACACAACTGCTTTGGCTTTTCACCAACAAGATGGTACGCTGTGGGCTTGGTCAAATAGGGGTGCTAAAGATGGTTCTGACAATAGTGGAATCATTCAGATTGATCCAAAGACGGCTAAAAGTACTTTAGTTGTTTCAGCAAATGAACTGTTTGGCAAAAAATCTAAAGTCAAAAGGATTGAAAGTTTAGCTTGGAATAGCGAAGGGACAATACTCTACGCAGGCGAAAATAGTAATTTATGGGCTTATGATGGTGAGACATTTGAAAAACAATGTACCAACTTGCCGGGAAAAGCCGAAGCTTTAGAAACGCTGAAAGATGGTATGTTATTGTTTACGCTTCATAATCGGGCAGGCGATCTGTTGTCAGTTTACTATGATCCTGAAAATTGTCAAGTAGTTGATACGCCTTTGGCAAAGATAGATGGTTACTATGATATAGAGTCCCTCGCATGGTCATTGGATTGTCAAAACACGGTAGAAGATATTTTAGCACTTCAGTTGGCTAAAATTTTAGGGGCAGATAATGTACGTTTGGAAAAAGAGGGTACGTTATTTGTGGAATTAGATGGGCAAGTGCATCAAGGTCTTCTAGCGGGTTCATTAACGCAGGTAGAAACACCAGAAATTTTATCATTAGCACCGCTTGGAAAAGATGTGAATGGTGACGGTTATAATGATTTTAAAATCACCTATTCTGATGGACAAGAACAAAAAGTGTTTTATCTTGGTGTCGTCCAATAAATAAAATATCTGAATCAGGATTATCATGATTGGATCGTTAAAAATTAACCATATTGGCTAAAATATAACCAGTATGGTTAAAAATTAACCATCATACACTATAAATTGGGAAAACGATAAATCAGAAATAACCGTATCATAAGGCATTTACTTTAAAATAAAAATTGATAATAAAATCAATGAGATATAATCATTTCTACTTTATTAGAATAATAACTTATATATTAGAATAACAATAATTGAGTGCTTATTAGAATATTAGAATATTAGAATATTAGAATATTAGAAATACTGGAATGTATTTTGCTTAATATAAATAGTACCCACAAAAATGGGTTATAAGCATAAGTTAATTTATACAATTAAATAATAGGAATATTAATGATGAAAACCAAACGTTTGATGACTTTAGTGATAGCCTCTGCCTTTTTATTGTCTGCATCAATTGCGATGGCAACAGTTACAACCGCCAATCAAATATGCAATAGTCAAGCTATTATCTTAGCTCAAGATGATAGTGCTCCGACAGATGCAAAAGAATCTGAGATTATAATTGACTTTGATTGTGGTTGTTGAAGTATGATTAAAGTCATATCTTTTGTAGGGTGGGCAAATCATACTCACCCTGCTTTAAAAACTAACCCATCAACCCAATTCCTAACAAACTAAACAATACTGAAAAGATAGCATCTACTACAATCACTAGAAAAATAGATTGTACTACGCTAATTGTCACTTGTTTGCCTACCACATCTGCCCCCCCTTCTTTAATTTGAAAACCTTGATAACAGCCAACTAATGCAATGATAGCTGCAAAAACAGGGGCTTTACCGATACCAATTAAATAATTCGTCAAAGAAACCGATTCCGGAAAACGCGCTAGATAATCAGTCATACTGACATCAAATGATAAACTGGCTATGATCATACTGCCAAAAATACCTGCGATATCAGCATAAGCACTTAATAATGGCATCAAAATAATCATGGCTAATAATTTAGGCACAACTAATAATTCCATTGGCGCAATTCCCAGGGTACGAAGGGCATCAATTTCTTCCGTGAGGTGCATGGTAGCAATTTGCGCCGTATAAGCGGAACCGCTACGCCCTGCTACAATAATCGCCGTTAATAACGGTGCCATTTCACGTAACATGGTTATGCCAACCAAATCAACAATAAAAATGTTAGCACCATAAGTGCTTAACTGAGAACCGCCCTGATAAGTCAACACTATCCCTGTTAGGAAAGACAACAAGCCTACAATCGGCATCGCGTTTAAACCTGCATCGTGTAAATTAGTCAATAGAGCTTGCCAACGAATATGAGAAGGTGATAGCAAGGATCGTAACAATACGATAAAAGTTTCCCCGACAAAGGCTAAAAAATCCATCATTTGAATTAAGCGTTGATATGTATCCCGCCCAAGACTTTCTAGGAAATGATAGGATTTTGGAGGCATAACCGGTGATTGCACACTCGCATAGTTTGCGACTATTTGCAATAAATCAGCATGATGCGCTTTTAAGCCTTGTAAAGTAATAGATTGTGCTGCTTTTTCTAAGCCTTGTTGGGTGCGAAATAGCAGCAACGCACCCGCCGTATCCATCGTTTTGATGGCACTTCCATCAAAAGTAATAGCCGAAATCTTTCCAGACGAAAATTGTATTCGAGATTTAAGTTTTTCTTCAAGAAATTCAAGCCTTGAAAGCTGTCGCTCCAATTGGTCAATGCCATCCAAAGTCCAATCGCCATCACAACGTATTATGTTTTCTTGTTCGGTTATTTCTAAACTGGCTTTCGTTATTTTTTGAGAAAGCTTAATCATTATTTAATCGTCTTTCCTAAGATTACAATTGCAATAAGCATTAAGATTATCATTAAAACTAAAAAAACTTGTGTATTATCTTGATTTAAATTTTGCTCAGAATGCTCATGCTTGAAAGTGGTTGTGGGTGAAAAATTGTCGGTGACGATTTGAAATTGTAAATCACCTGCATATTTTAATTCAATAGATTCCGCCGATGAATGCCAATTTGGAAATAATACCATTAGTTCTTCTGGTGCCACAGGAATATGTAAATTCATATTTTGAGAAAGGGTTGCTGTAGTTTCACACGGTTCTGCCGTTTTATCTTTGAAACCATAATGTTTGACTTTAAATAATTTATCGGATATAAGTTCTAAATCTGCCCAGAGCATTATCGGTATCCCATGAGAAGGGCTATAGTACAAAGTGGGAATATGCATGATTTTTGAAAAAAAAGTTGCCTGTTCACATTCTTCAAGCGTTTCTTCAAGACTTTCTTCAACCGTTTCTTCAAGGCTTTCTTCAAGCGTCATTTTAACTATGAAATGTCGTGTACCTGAAAAATTAAAGTGGATTTCTTGATCGATTTTAGCTGAAATGTTTATCCATAATGTATTGCTATCTTCAAATGCGGTTTCGACTGTTGTTCCCGATGGAAATGTGTAATTGATTTTGCCAATATTGGGAAAATTGAGGGTTGGTGGAACGTAAACCACAAACGTGGGTGTATTTTTTGGGATTAATATTTCTTCATGCTCACCTTGGACGGTGAATAAGGGTACACCCAAATTTTTGGTTTCAAAACGCCATCTTAGTGTCTCATCCCCCAAATTGCTAGTGTATTCTACCTTTGCCCAATAAGCCCTGTTCCAGTCTAAACGTTTTAAGGGAAATAGCGCGTATTGAAGTGTTGAGAATTTACCATTAGGATCAGTGCTTTGACTCAAAAGCCGAGTGGGTTGGACTTCGCTGTTATCTTGTTCTCGATATAGCTTAAATGTGCTGATATTAACTTGGGTAAATACTAAAGGATTAAATTGGATCGAAATGGGATAACCCGATATAGAGTAATCGGGCAACGGATCGGGAGATTCCTCAAAAAAAACGGGCGGGACATTATTGGAGTCACTCACTGGCCATACGACAATGTTTGGATTATTGCCCATTGCTTTTACTTTGACATTTTCAAATGTGTTGGCATTTATATTAATGTTGGGTTCACAGATATTTAAATAATAGTGTCCACTCCCTGAAAAAGCGGGTCCCTCACAAAGCGCGTTATATTCAGTATTGCCCATATTATAGGTATAAGCACTATAACTATTAGGATCTTCAAGTGACACTTTGGCAATACCAATACCGATTTCATTGTGAACAAAGTCTAAAAAACCAAAGCGATGGTAAATGGCACTCATCAGTCGGTCAATAGAATCAATACTGTTTGCATTTCCCGTAGAGACATTTTCTGAAACAGATAAACTGCGATAACCTGCGTTTATCGTCCGATCTTTTGGAGAAACGCCTGTAAACCTAAAGGTTCCATGAGCCTCATAATGACCCGTCATAAAATTATCAGCTAAATAGTTAGCATGATTAAAAGCGGCTATTTCAAGTTGGGGATTTTGTGAAAATTCTGTTAAACCCGCGCTGGCTCTGAGTTGGTTTAAATAAACATAAGCTTGGTCCAAACTTTGAGGCTCAAAAACACCTGCCAGTGCGATTTCTAGAGCCAATAGCAAAGAAAATAAAAGGGGAAATTTGAAATAAATCATTTATGTCGATACGAAACGGCGTAATTGTGAATAAATAAAGAACAATACCTGAACTACATCAGAAAATATTGGGATGAAAAAATTGGCAAAATCATGACAAATTTAACACCCCATCATTTTATAAACGAAGTTTCATTTTTCTGCTTCAATCATCCGCTTAAATCGGGTAGCCCCACAATTTTGGCAAACAGGAATATAGTCAGGCTGATGAAAATGCACTGGATGAGTACACTGTTCACAATATAAAGTACCAAGTGCGGTTATTTCACCGCTGTTCCAGTCAATTGCTTGATGAGCACGTTCAGCCAGATTTTCTAATTCTTGTCGAGTGTGATCAACCATCATACTAAACATACTCAACAAACGTTCTTCGATTAATTCCAAATCAAAACGCATCCAATCTGCTAAAACTTGTTCAGTGCTGATTATAAAATCAGCGGCATCTTGTAAATCCCGACGTAAATAATCACCAATCCGATCAGCCTCTTCATGAGTCAGTTCATTCAATTCAACAGCACGCTCAATTGCCCCTTGAATATGCTGTTGCAAATTTTTTGTGGTGGATTGTTTTTGCGTTTTATCAACCCGCGTCATCATTTTCTGATAGGCGGGAAGGAGATGCTCTTTAGTTTTTTTGTCTGCAACGCTCATGTTTGAAATCCTTATTGATAAGATATTGGAAATAAGATCGTTCTGCTTTTTTGAGATTGAGTTTAAATAACACGCGCTCTTAATAAATCGTGTATGTGTAATACACCTGTCAATGTTTGTTGTTTTTCTACAACTAGCAACACGGTGATTTGATCACTTTGCATAATACTTAAAGCTTCAATGGCTAAACAATCAGCGTCGATTCTTTTATACTCCGTTGTCATGACTTCTGTTATAATTGTATTATGAATATCAAGCTGTTTATCAAGCGCACGGCGTAAATCACCATCGGTGAAAATGCCAGCGATATCTAGCCCTTGATTAACAATAGTTGTCATGCCTAAGCCTTTTCGAGTCATTTCGAGTAAAGCGTCACGCAAAGTAGCAGTGATCGGGACAATAGGCATTTCATCGCCTGTGTGCATAATATCCTGTACTAATAACAATAGACGACGTCCTAAACGTCCGCCTGGATGGGAACGTGCAAAATCTTCTGCACTAAATCCTTTCGCTTCAAGCAGTGCTATGGCTAAAGCATCTCCCATAACCAATGCGGCGGTTGTACTGGACGTGGGTGCTAGTCCCAATGGACAGGCTTCTTTTTCAACGCTCACATCAATATTAATGGTAGCCGCTTTTGCTAATGTTGAATACGAATTACCCGTTAAACTAATTAAAGGTACGCCTAAGCGTTTGATCAGAGGTAAGATCAGTAAAATTTCTTCCGTTTCACCCGAATTTGATAAAGCTAAAACCATATCTTTAGGGGTAATCATTCCCAAATCACCATGACTAGCCTCACCTGGGTGTACAAAAAAGGCGGGACTGCCGGTACTGGCTAAAGTCGCGGCGATTTTACTGCCAATATGTCCAGATTTACCCATGCCTATAACGACAATGCGTCCTTCACACTGAAGCATAAATTCGCATGCTTCTACAAATGCATCATTAATTCGGTTAGTGAGTGCTGCAATAGCTTGATTTTCAGTTTCTATTACCGCCAAGCCTAAAGCGCGTATTTTATCAGCAGACTTTAACATAGTTTAACATAAACAATTAAATAGTTACTATATATAATAATGGTGAGAGCTTATTTATCATAACATTAATACAATCATACATATTTTAATATTTCAAAATGACTCCTCAAAATTCTCAGATGGATTTTTATGCTGTGATGGGTAATCCAATTGCTCATAGTCAATCGCCACTGATTCATACTGCTTTTGCCCAACAAACAGGGCAAGTTTTGCAATATAATGCGATTTTAGTGAATACCAGCAAATTTGTAGTCGCTGTCAAAACCTTTCAAGCTCTTGAGGGTAAAGGTTTAAATGTCACTGTTCCTTTTAAACAAGCCGCCTGGACATTAGCTGAACAACGGAGTACACATGCAGAACTCGCAGGGGCTGTTAATACTTTATGGTTTAATGAGCAAGGTGTTTGCTATGGCGAAAATACGGATGGTATTGGCTTAGTACGCGATTTAACTCAAAATCATGGCTGCCAGATTGAAGGGCAGCGCGTGTTGATACTTGGTGCCGGGGGTGCCGTGCGGGGTGTATTGGAACCATTATTAGCAGCCGCACCTGCTCAGTGTGTTATTGCTAATCGCACCATATCTAAGGCAAAAACGTTGGCAAATTTATTTGCCACCTTGGGCAATATCACCACATCCCCTTATAACGCATTACCAGGGCAATCTTTTGATATAATTATCAATGGTACTTCGGCGAGTTTACAAGGGCAACTTCCTCCATTGCCTAAAACTTTATTAACACCAGGCGGGTGGTGTTATGATATGATGTATGCTAGCACTCCAACGCTTTTTATGCAATGGGCAAAAAAACAAGGGGCTGCGTATGTCTTAGATGGTTTAGGTATGCTAGTAGAACAAGCAGCAGAGTCATTTTATTTATGGCGTGGAGTAAAACCTGAAACGGCACCTGTCATTCAAAAAGTGCGAAAGCAGATTATTTCATGACATCATAAATATACTGCACACAGGCATAACTTAAACTTTTATGTAGGGTGGGCAAAGTCTTTTTTTTGCCCACCTGCCTCATTGAAAAAAGTATTGATGACATATGAAAAAGGAAATAATAGATGTGTTTAGCTGTGCCTATGCAGATTAAAGAAATCAATGGTTTCAATGCTCGTTGTGAAGCGAAAGGGGTTGAGCGGGAGGTTAGTTTATTTATGATGCAACATGATTCCCTCGTTCTGGGTGATTATGTTTTAGTCCATGTGGGTTATGCGATTCAGAAAATCACGCTCCAAGATTATCGTTCCACATGGGAAATTTATGACGAGATATTAGCAACTGAACATGCATGAATTATCTATTTGTCAAGCCCTGCTGAAACAGGTTTTAGACATTGCAACCGATTATCCTGGTCATCAAGTTGAATCCATCACTTTAAAAATAGGGCATTTATCGGGTGTCGAACCAAAGCTATTGGAACCGGCTTTTCCACTCGTGAGTACCGGAACTTTGGCAGAAACGGCTAAGTTGATGATTGAATCTTTACCGGTTAAAATACGCTGTTTACAATGTGGTGCCGAATCAGCTCCTCCTCCTAATCGCTTACTATGCCAGCACTGTGGTCATTGGCAGACACAATTGCTTAGTGGTGATGAGATGCTTCTAGCCAGTATTGAATTTAGGACGTAAATTCTATCACGTATTGTAGGGGCAGACCTACGTGTCTGCCCACTGCTAACCCTTTGCAGGAAGGCAAACATAAAACCAACTCCCGACTCCCACTTCACTTTCAACACCTATTGTGCCACCACATTGTTCGATTAAGTCTTTACACAATACTAAACCCAAACCATTGCCCTTTTCGCCAGCGGTACCATAAGTAAAATCTATGTTGACTTTGAATAGCTTGTCAATGTCTTCTGGTTTGATGCCAATGCCTGTATCAGAAATAGATATTTCAACTAAGTTGTTTTCTACTTGTTCGGCAAAGACTCGTATTGTACCCGATGCCTCAGTGAACTTTATCGCATTTGATATTAAGTTTCTGAGTACGGTATTGAACATGTTTACATCGGCAAAAACCGATATTTTTTCATCAACAATTGCAACAAGCTCGATCTTTTTGCGCTCTGCCTTGTCGTATAGCAATTCAATATTCCGAGCAATTAAATATTGTAAGATGATTTTAGTAAGTCGTAACCTTGAGTAGCTGCTTGCAGCAACATTTGAAGCCAGTTTTCTCTTGTTTCAACATCAGGTAGCGTTTTTTTATTCGTTAATAATTGAGCAATACTTTGCATTCCACCGAGTATGCCATTTAAATCATGGCTAATGATGGAGAAAAGCTTGTCTCTTGTGGCAATGGAATCTCGCAGTTTTTCTTTTACCATTTGGAGTTCAAGGTGCGTATTGACGCGAGTGAGCAACTCCTTTTCATTAAAAGGTTTAGTGACATAATCCACTGCCCCTAATTCCAATCCTGCAATCACTTCCTCTTTTTCCGTCTTGGCAGTGAGGAAAATAACAGGAATATTTGCCAATGTCGCGTCTTGCTTTAATCGCCTACACGTTTCAAAACCATCTATACCAGGCATTATAATATCCAGCAAAATGAGATCAGGACGTTTTTTTTTAATGGCTTCCAATGCCAGCGCACCACGGGGATAATTTGAACTTTTTAAAACTCAACTTTCAAAAACTGGGTTTCTAAAATGTTAAAACTACAAGAATTGTATATAATAAAAGATTTATCATCAACTTAATTATACTAAAAAAACCAAGTTTTTTTGGGTTTCTAAAATGTTAAAAAAATTATGAACAGTCTATTAGCACCTTTAAAAGCCCTAAGTTTTATTGGGCGAGAGTCGGTGACTTTACCTATTGAACCACGCCCTGCGACACCAAATTATCGTGGTTTTCATGTCAATGATTGGAAAAAGTGCATTGGTTGTGGTACGTGTCGTACTATCTGTGATAATCATGCTATTTCCATGATAGATATTGAAGATTTGCCTAGTGATCCAATAAAGGGTGTGAAACCTCGCCGCCCTGCGGTTGATTATGGGCGATGTTGTTGGTGCGCCCTGTGTGTAGATATTTGCCCTACTGGCTCCCTGGCATTATCACGAGAATATGTGCATATTGATTTTGATTTAGATAGCTTTTTTTTCCTCCCTGATGAAAATGGAATGCACGGCTTAGGTTTTGAAACAGGTTGGGCAAAATCAAACGATTCCGATTTGCTTGATTTGAAACGTCAGGACATGCCAGAATTAGGACCTGAACAGCGGCTAGATTCTTATGCTGAAATTGTCCAGGGTTTTGACGATCAAACGGCTTTATTGGAATCATCGCGTTGTATTCAGTGCAATCTATGCCATGATGCCTGTCCAACTCACATGCACGCGCCGGAATATATTCGCGCCATTTGGGCAGGTGAAATGGAAGAAGCAGTGCGGCAAATTTATCGCACCAATCCATTAGCCAATATCTGTGGGCGTATATGTACGCACCGCTGTGAAACAGCTTGTTCAATTGGGCGGCGCGGTGAACCAATTAGTATCCGTTGGCTAAAACGCTATGCGATGGATAAAGTTTCCCATGAGCGGATTAAGGAAATTGCCTTGGAGGGAAAGGAAACGGGTAAAAAGAGTCAAAAAATAGCCATTGTTGGCTCTGGACCAGCAGGTTTAACTTGCGCCTACGATTTAGCGCGTCAAGGTTATACCGTGACAATTTTTGAATCCCTTGCACAACCAGGGGGTATGATGCGTTATGGTATCCCAGAATATCGTTTGCCCTACGATAAAATTGATGAAGATATTGATGTGATTCAAGCGATGGGCGTTGATATTCGTTGTAACACCCCTATTGGTCATGAACTGACGATGGCAGAAGTTGAAAAGGATTATGACGCGACACTCATCGCAACCGGCTTGCATGGTGGACGCTCGACACGGATACCTGGGACGGTTCATCCTAAAGTCTATTCTGCCATAGACTTACTGCGGAAAATGACTTTAAAAGAAAAAATTGAGGTGACACCTAATATCGCGGTGATTGGAGGAGGTAATGTGGCTTTTGACATTGCTCGTAGTTTAGCTCGTTCACAGCGTTCTCAGTTTGGTGAAGTGAATATCACGGTTGTCGCCTTAGAGGCTCGTGATAGTATGCTTGCTGATGAAAGCGAAGTGATTGAGGCGAATGAAGAGGGCATTCAATTCCTAGCCAGTCGCGGACCACGTTGTTGTGTGGTAAAAGAGGGGACTTTAAGCGGTTTAGAAACGGTCCATTGTCTCTCTATTTTCGATGAGGAGGGACGTTTTCATCCCAGTTATGATGATAGCGATGTCATGTTCCATGAAGCAGATATGGTCGTAGAAGCGATTGGGCAAGCACCGCAAATAGAATTTTTAGGTAAAGAGTTGATTGAACGGTTAAAATGGGATAAGCGGGGCTGTCCCATCATCAATGCCGATGGTCGCACCTCAGAAACCTGGCTATGGGCAGCCGGTGATATGGTAAAAGGACCAGATGTGATTCATGCCATTGCTGCTGGACACCGTGTTGCCAGTAATATCCATCAACATTTGACAAGTACCAAGGAGGAATAATACATATGACTGAAAAATAGATACATGAAGGCGAAGGTTACCAGAAACTCAAAAAAGCGTCACGTTGAGCTATTCCAAGGGCTAAAGCAACATCCTCAATTTTCGGAACAGATCAAAACACCACCCAGTGATCATCGCTTTTCTGATTATGTCCAAACGCCCAAATTAAGCGATTTACCGGATAACCAGGGTATTTTGCAATACGCGCTAGGGCGGGAACAAGCTGCGATAGAACAATACAGCGCCTCGTCAAGGTAACATCCATGGTCCAATTCAGGACCTCTTTCGCTACCTCGCACAAGAGGAATTAAAGCATAAACAGGAATTAGAAAAACGCTATTATGAATTAGTTCATAGTGGTGGTGTGTAGTACAATATGGGATTTTTGCTTCCCACAAAGTAGGGCAATCCGTCGGGTTGCCCTGAGTAGTCATCGGAAATAAACATCAAACCGTGTATTTTTGCCCTGAATGCAATAACGGGGTAACATATCACCTAATACCGGGGCAAGTTTAGGGCGTTTCACCACGACTCGTTGTTGAGTATTGTCCAATGCCATTTTTAATAACGCGGACGCATCCCAGTCATCACCTACCACCGCTCGAAATAGTCGCATTTCTTTTTTGACGAGAGCCGATTTTTTGCGATGGGGGTACATTGGATCTAAATAAATAACATCGGGTTGCTGGTTGAGAGAAAGTTGGGGAAGCCAATTTTGTGCATCACCGTGAATCAGTTGTAAATGTTCAGTGATAAAAGTGCCTATTTTAGGCTCAGCCTGGACCCGTTTTAGACCATCAGTTAATAAGGCAGCAACGACTGGGGAACGTTCTAGCATTTGGACATGACAACCTAAACTGGCTAATATAAACGCATCACGACCTAATCCAGCGGTTGCATCTAAAACCGTAGGAATCGCACCGTGTTTTATTCCAATGGCTTTCGCTATTGCCTCTTTTCCTCCTTTTCTTCGACGATAGCCTAATGTGCCCTTGATAAAATCGACATAAATAGGTCCTAACTTGGATGTCATATCACGCAATTCTAAACGCGCATCGGTTAGATATAATATGAAAGGTAAGTCCGGTGGCGCGGTATCAATCACAGGTAATTGAAAAGTCGCCGCTATTTGATGAGCCGTTTCGTATAAGTGCGGTGCTGCGGGTTGAATAGGTATCACTATTTCTGATCTCGGAATTTGCTTTGCGAGCCAAGTTTTACCAAGGCGATTCTATCACTGCCATTAAGTATCGGGCCGACACACAGGTCTGCCCCTAAAAAATTCAACGTATTCATTGACTGTAGGGGCGAACCGCGTGTTCGCCCTCTCTTAACTTAATGGCATTGAGGCGATTTTATCAGTTGAATAATTGGGGTCAGAGTAAAATTAATATAACTGGCGGTTCACTGCTTGTACGCCAACGTTGGATCGTCGTGTGTAGAGGAAATGATCAATTAATGTGACTCTGACCCCAATTATTCCAAACTGATTTTGCTTTGGGTCGTTTTAGCCAAGCGATTAAGACACTGCAAATTAATCATGAAAATTTTCAGTGGCGTTTAAATCATCAACACCATGAGGAAACAGCATGGCAACTTGATTGGCAGAGTGATAGTCAATATCCGCCGCTGTTAGAACCTTTGTATATAGGGCTAGAAAGCTTAAAGAATCATGTTGCCTATATTAACGGGAAATTGA
>Ga0190358_1000077_pt1 | contig 36767 bp, 32 predicted proteins | sample 48721812_MG_FD_161666 | JGI IMG/M metagenome (GOLD analysis project Ga0190358, IMG submission 161666) | Hydrothermal vent microbial mat bacterial communities from Southern Trench, Guaymas Basin, Mexico - 4872-18-1-2_MG | ecosystem: Environmental > Aquatic > Marine > Hydrothermal vents >... | reverse complement strand
GAGGGGCGCCGAGTCGAAAGCCAGCCTGACAGATCTTCCTGCCCTGCTCATTTTATTTTTTGGCCATAACGCACAAGCACTAGATTATAACTTGTTTTTATGATTAGGAAAGTTACAAAATATTCTTAAGAAACAGGGGGTATGGTGAGAAAGATTGAATATAAGTAGTTGTTAGTAGTTATATCTGATTCTTGTGTCATTTTTTTTAATGTGACTATTGAACATCCAGGTCATCCAGTGGGTTTTTAATGGTAAGTAAATTCCTCCTGCTGACATGGGTGTATATCTCTGTTGTCTTGCTGCTCTTGTGACCCAGTAACTCCTGGATGTACCTGATGTCCAGACCTCCTTCATGTAAATGGGTCGCATAACTGTGACGCAAACTGTGTACTCCAAGATCCTTATCTATACCGGCCCTCTTCAATGACTGACAAAAGACATGGTATACGCTGCCCACTGAATATTTGCCCCCATTCTGTCCTTCAAATAAATATACTGCGGGATTGTATGCTACAAGGTATTCATCAAGCCTGCTCCATACTTTATCTGATACAGGTACCACACGGTCAATATTACCCTTGCCTGACCTGATATGTAAAGTCTTTCTGTCCCGGTTTAGATCGCTTAACCTGATATTTATTACTTCGCTTCGCCTTAAACCACATGAATAGATGATGTATAGTAGCAACCTGTGCTTGATATTCCTGGTGCACTGAAGTATCCTTGTTACTTCTTCCTTTGATAATACATGTGGTAACGGCTTGCTCTTCCTGGGTCGTTTTATTTCTTCCAGGTTTGTTTTTCCCCTTCCGTGATAATAATAATATGCCTTTATTGCTGATAATAACTGGTTCTGAAATGAAGCTGAGTATCCTTGTTTGATAACAACTGCATCCATAAATTCAGAAATGTTATCATTGTTAATATCTACCGGTTGCTTATGATGTAAATATTTAAAAAATAGCTCTAAATGTGATATATACGAATCTATAGTGTGCCTACTGTACCTTTGCTCCTGTAAAAATTGACGAAGGTCATTAATGCTATTGTCGATTTCAGCAGATAAGTGTCTTTTCCGTATTTCATTAATGATGTTTTCACGGGCTTCTTTAACAATCTTCGGTTTAACAGCTTTCTTGAAAATAACCTGCACCCCCTCATTATGAAAATAGTCGGTCAGGGAGTCAATAATTACCTTGCTTGCAGGTAAATGCCATTCTTTCCTGATGGCGTCATAATAGGGCCTGCAATATTGCCTTAATTCAGAGATCCATTTTTTGTCGTATCTGCCCATGAACTTGATTACCAATTTGCTTTTTACTGCATCAACCGTCATTCTGACCGGTCCCATGAAACTGCCGGAAACGGTATGATTGTCGTGCATATTTTTTCCTGATACCTCTCCTGATTGATGCAAATTGGTGGCATCAATTCTAAAATTATTTTTAAAATATCCAATAATGTTTCTGACACATCCCTCATGTTCGATTACATACCAGGATGACGTGGAATTACTCCATTTTATACCATGGAAATCCCTCACCAGCCTGTTAAAGACCTGATCATACTCACAGTAAATGAAAATACAGGTAATACCTCTGTGCCTGCGTCTAATCAATTTGATTGTTTTCATACAGCACCTGTTAGTTAAATACAGCATAAATTCCTATTCCGTTAATAAAGATAGGAAATTATCAGATAATGGCCATACTTTTTAAAGTTGCTGTGACCGGGATAGAAAATTTTACGGCCCTGCGGATTCTTTTACCTTTTGGATGAAACCGTCAAGTCGTTCCTGAATTTCTCCTTTGAAATTATCATTATTTAAATGGGTTTTCATAAATGCTTCGGGATCCTCCATCTGGTCATCAGGTAAAACCAGGCCTACAGGAAAGGCCTGACAAAACAGGCATTTATCGTTCATTATTTTCTCCACTTCCTTGAATACCAAACCGTGACCTAATTTTTCGTCTTTTTTGCTGTAAGGGCTGCCACAGCAGGTGACAAAAATTAACTTCCTTATACTTTCATGGTATTTATTGACAAAACTGCGCAGGGGAGGGATGAACCTGCCCATCCAGATGGGACCACAGAGAATAATAGTGTCGAAGTCCTCTATATTGTGCTTTAATGACTTAATACCCAGATGTATGTTTATCAAAAACAGAGTAAAAACATTAAGTCGTGGCTTGATCTCTTCCATTTCACATACCAGGGCCCCGGCTATCTTGTATGCCAGGTATCTATTGCTGCCCTTGTTTGAATAATAAACAATAAGGGTTTTCATGTAATATATATTTAAAAAACTATAATGATTTTTCGACTGCCCTGTTTAAAAAACTGTTAAAGGGATATTGGACTCTAAATATATCCAATAGATCATTAAATAATATATCACTCCGGGTCCAGAATGTGTTTTCCACATTATGAGCCACAGCGTAGTGTTTATGCTTAAGCAGGTCAATATCCTTAAAATCTTTTGGAAATCCTTTGGGTGGCAGTTTTAGCTTCTCTCCAAAAATTTCAGGGAAATATTCCCTGAACTCATCCCTGTTAATGATACCTTTAAACTCATCAATATTTTCATAAATCCCGGTCCTGATGGCCCTTAGCATATTTGATTCGGGCATGTAAATTCCTCCTCCAATGAAGGACCTGTCAGGCTCAACGTGGAGGTAATATCCCGCATGGGGCCCTTTTCTTCCTCCCTTTGCAATGAAGGCTCCAAAATTTGTTTTGTAGGGTTCTTTATTCTCCGAAAATCTTACATCCCTGAAAATCCGGAAAATACATTCGGCCGGGGTTGTCACATCAATGCTCTCATCAAGCTGTTTTATTTTTGGAAGAAGGGTTTCTATAAATTGCCCGAAGCCTGATTTTGCCCGTTGATAAACGTCGTTGTTTTCTTTAAACCAGGCTCTGTTGTTATTAAAGCTCAGGTCAATAAGAAATTCTAGAATCAGTTTAAAATCCATATTACCGGTGTTGTAACTAATCAATCCCTGCTAATTTAGTGATAAGATTCAAGGCATTCAATACGGGTTGCTTATTTTTCAGAACCGGTGTTTAATTTTTAACATTCTAAAATAAGGGAAAAAACTTATTTGGTCAGCAGCACATGGATTATAACTGATTAATAAAATTTAATTACTTGCGACGTGTTTTGGTTGTCGTTTCAGTTCTTGCATTTGTACTCTTCCTTGCAGTGTTGACTGATTTGCTCACACGGCTGCTTTTTCGTCCTGCATTACTGTTATTCTATACAGCAGTTCTTGAGCTCCTGACGGGTGCCTTTCTCTGATTAACCGTTGCTGAACCAGAGCTGTTCCTACCTGTTGAGACTTTTACAGAACTGCTGCGAGAGGTAGTTGCCCTTTGAGTAGGAGCAGTCCTTGCAGTATTGCTGCGAGAGATAGTCCTGTTCTGAACAGGAGCAGTTGCTTCTCTGCGCATTGTGCTGGTATTGCGACCTGTTACAGGGCGTTCCTCAGAGCGTGCTGCAGGGCGAACTGCCTGGTTCGCTCTTCTTGAATCCCTTGTTCTGGCATAAAGCTCTTCACCGGCTCTTTTCTGATCGGGCCGTGAGTAGGTGTCCCTGTAAACACCTCTGTTTATGTTTACCACTACTGTTGGTGAATATACTCTAACCCTGTTGCTGTAAAACCTGTCATACCTGTTCCAGCGAACATGTTTCCAGGGCCTGTAGTTCCTGTGATAATAGGTGTTCCAGTTATAGTGGTATCCGTAATAGAAGTGCCAGTAATAGGGACTCCAGGGATCCCAGTAAACCGGGTAATAACCCCAGTACCATGATGAGCGCCAGACCACATAGGCGGGATGGCAGATATACCTTATCACCGGCCAGGCGGCTATATCATAATAGTTTGTAGTAACAACAGTCACACCTGATCTGTTCCCCGTTCTGCCTATATAGCCGGGATTGGGTGTTTCGGAATAAATGGGTTCAATTATATAATTTTCCCCGTACAAAGCTTCGTCGCCAATAAGCTGTATCCGTACTTCCCCGTTTCGTAATTGTTCAACAACAAAAACAGCCACATCCTGGCTTTCATACTGATTAAGAAAAGCTCTCAATACTATTGTATGAACATTTCCGTCAACATAATCAGAAACTGTTAAATAATCAACCATGTTATCGCCATTAAGGTCGAGATTGTTTATCCTTGAATCCTCTATGTTCAGATTCCTTTCAAAGCCTTCAAGTGTTTCAGATTCCTGGAACAATTTCATTACGGCATAAAGATTCAGATTGTCGCCCGGCAGGCCCAGATATTCATCAGGGTAGTCCGGTGCCCCTATTGCGTTCCATCCTGTTATCAGGAGTGTGAGGATCGATGTGATTATTATTTTTTTCATCTCTTTTAATTTTAGAAGAGCTGTATCTTCATTATAAACACCTCAAAACCCGTACCATAATATGCATATGCCCATAATATGGAGGTTTGAGTGTTATTTCTAATCCTTATTCGATCTTACTGGATTTCAGCTATACTTTTGTATTCCCTGCATGGTGCATTATGGATCGCATCTTTTTAATCATATAGCCAAGACTTATTCCGGCGAGGATGCCTGTGAGTGCCAGCATTTCAAAGGATCCTAAAAACATATTAAATCTCTCCGGTTCGCTAAGGCCTGTAAATGTATTAACCCGTGATGGGGCACTTCCGAACATTACAACCATCCATCCGAAATGCAAGGCCCAGGAATATCCTATATGCCCAAAAATAATTATAAGGTTATTTCTTAAAAATCCAACGAGGCACAGGACTATCAATGTTTCAACCTTTATTATTCCCGTTTCAAGGAAAATCCATTTATAAAATACAAAATGGATTAAAGAAAATACCAGGGCAAGACCGACAGAGGCTTTAAGCGGAGCGATCTTATATTTGTTTAGTAATAAATATATAGTTATGCCGCCCAGTATTATTTCTTCATTGAGAATATAAAATATATTATGGTAATATTTGCCGAAATTTGTATAGTGAATAGTAACTCCATTTTTAGAACCTATATAGCTAATTATTATCACAGAACAAGCTATAATCGTAACAGTAAGCATGAGGGTTGTTAAAATGGTTTTTACTGAAAGCCTTAAACCTGTAACATCAGGGAAATTCTTGCCCCATATCAAATAGCTGAAAAAAAGTACCAATAGCGTCCCTATGGATGAATACCACCATCCGTCAAAAGTGTTATAGGTGAACATAAGGTAAGAAGACAAGAGCAGCAGTGTAAGTATTCTATAGCGTAATGATCTAATCTTCACGGAATATTCATTATTGTTTTTCAGCTATCACCAGCATTTCGAAGTCTTCAGTGGTCAGCCTGTCATTCCTGGAAAAGGCCCCGAGACGGGCCCCGAAAATCTCAATCTTCCTGTAGCCAAGTGATTTTAATAGCCAGGTTATTTCACTGGGGACGTAATACCTCTCGTTTGCCTCAAGTGTCTTTTTATTACCGTTATCATCTTCAAACTCCGTTTTATTATGGTCGCGAAAAGTCATAAGGTCAAAGGTGGTACTTCTATATGTAGCATTGCCATCACCGCCTGTTGAATCACAAAATTCCTCAACGGAATGGTATAAGGGGAATAATCCGTTAAGAGTTGTAAAAATAAACTTCCCCTTTGCCTTCAGTGACTTAGTAACGCTCTTCAGTATCCCGAAATTCATCTCGTCAGTTTCCATCAGGGGGAATCCTCCTTCGCAAAGCATTATTGCTACATCAAATTCATTTTCAAAAGGTAAATTCCTGGCATCATGTTGCTGAAAATTAATTCTAAGCTCACTGTTCTCAGCTTTTTCTCTTGCTCTTTTGAGCTGTGACTCAGATAAATCAATGCCGGTAAGACTGTATCCTCTCCTGGTAAGCTCTATTGTATGTCTTCCAGTGCCGCATCCTACATCCAGGATTTTGTGGCTTTTATCGTAGTTAAGCTCCCTTTCAATAAAATCACATTCACCGCTTGTGCCCTGTGTGAAACTTTCACTGTCGTATTTTTCACCGTAATTCTCAAACAGTGTTTCGTACCATTGTTTCTTACTATTATTCATTCTTTTTGAGTCTGTTTGCCCTTCTTGATTTGCTAATATGTTATTTCCCATTCAGCATGCAATTTAAAAAATCCTGAATATATGCAATCACATACCATTCCTTTTACTTTCTTTGCCAGGGAAGTTATAGCCTTAACCTTAGCCATACCATGTTAGCCTTAGCCTATATTTTTTTCATAACTTGCCAAAAATACCTGGCAGCCAGAGGCTGAGATCAGGAAAATAGGTTACCAGGAGCAATACAACGATCATTGCAATAAACATCGGGATAAGCGGCTTTATTACCTTCTCTATGCCAATATCAGCGACTGAGCATCCTATGAAAAGGAGGGACCCTACAGGCGGCGTTGTCAGGCCAACACAGAGGTTAAGGACCATAATTATGCCGAAATGTACCGGATCAAGTCCTATTTCGGGCCCGGTCACAATGGGCAGGAAGATGGGAGTGAAAATAAGCACTGCTGGAGTCATATCCATGAAAGTGCCGACTATCAGGAGTATAAAATTAATTATAAGGAGTATAACGATTTTGTTCGAAGACAGTCCCAGCAGGGCATGACTTACCTCCTGTGGTATGTTTTCATATGACATCACCCAGGAAAGCCCAAGGGATGTTGCAACAAGGAAGAGGACAATGGAACTTGTCTGAACCGATTTAAGGATCATTGAAGGCAGATCCTTAATTTTAATCTCACGGTATATCGCACCTAGTATAAGAGTATACAAAACAGCCACGGCTGAAGCTTCAGTGGCGGTAAAAATTCCGCTTGTGATGCCTCCGATCACTATCACCAGCAATAACAGGCTTGGTATGGCATCGAGGAAAATAATTAATCCTCTTTTGAAACCGGTGCGCTCACCTGCGGGATAATGTTTCCTGTAGACCGTGGCAGCAGCAATACCCATAAGGAAGAGCCCCGTTAGTATCCCGGGTATGTATCCGGCAAGAAAAAGTGCAGCAACAGATAAGCCTCCGCTCGCCAGTGAATACACTATCAGAATATTGCTTGGGGGTATAGTCAGACCGGTGGAGGAGGAGCTGATATTGACAGCTGCAGCAAAGGAGCGATCATATCCTTCATCTGCCATCTTTGGTGTCATAATTGTCCCTATGGCACTGGCTGATGCGGCAGCTGACCCTGATATTGCACCAAACAACATGTTGGCCATAATATTAACAAAGGCTAGTCCGCCCGGTAAACGACCCACCAGCACCTTTGCAAATTCAATCAGCCTGTGGGCAATGCCACCATGATTCATTAACTGGCCGGCAAGAATAAAGAAGGGGATGGCCAGCAAAGGGAAGCTCTGAAGGCCTGTCGACATCCTCTGTGCCAGGGTGGTGAAAGCAGGTATGGGCAGTATGCCGGCAAGCATGGTAAGCATGGCACTGATGCCTATGCTGTAGGCAATGGGAACACCTATTGCCAGCAAAAGGAAGAAACTTATAAGCAGTATTAAGATGCTTGAGAGTTCCATATTTAGTTGCTAATATTTCTGTTTCCTTTTCTTAATTGTTGTAGGGTAGCCTTTATCCACAGAAGCTTGATATCATCTATCACATAATATATTATAAAAAAACCGCTCAGTGGCAATACAAGGTACACATACCACATGGGCAGCTGCATTGCTGCCGATAACTGTTCCAGCTTAATATTTATCAGTACAAACCTGATGCCTCCCGTAATCAAAACCAGGACAGCAAACAAAGCAATCAGAATGTTTATGAATATCTTAAGCTGAAGCAGGTTTCTTTCTGATAATTTATTGCTAATGAGTTCTATAGCCAGGTGTTGTTTCTGTCCTGTCACATAGGCAGCCCCCAGGAGACCCACCCATATAAGAAGGAACTCCGCCAGCTCATCGGTAAAAGAGAAAGGATTGGATTTGCTTATGAAGATACCGGCAAATACCTGGAGCAAAACATCAATAACAAGTAATGACATTAATATTATTACAAGTCTGCTGAGAATAAGATCAATTATTTTCCTCATACCTGGTGCTCTGTTTTATCCTTTCAATAAGCTGCCCGACCACCGGATCGGATGAAGCCTTTTCATACATTGGTTCCACGGCATCCCGGAAAGCTTCCCTGTCAATTTCTTCAGAGGCTATAATAATTGTACCCGCTGCTTCTAACTGCCTCATGGATTCTTTCTCATCTTCAATCCACAACTTGCGCTGGTATAAAGATGAACGACGGGCAGCATCTTCCAGCCATTTTCTTTCTTTTTCTTTCATCTGCTCCCACGTTATTGTGCTTATTAACAATACATCAGGCACTGAGGTATGCTCGTCGAGGCAATAATATTTGCACACTTCATAATGGTGCGAATGAAAAAAGCTGGGTGGGTTATTTTCAGCAGCATCTACACGGCCTGTTTGCAATGATGTGTATAGCTCACCCCACGAAATAGGTGTAGGGTTTCCACCGAAACTGTTTATCATCTCCATAGCTGTTGGACTTTTCATTACTCTTATACTCAGTCCTTTCAGGTCGTCAGGATGTTTTACCGGCCTGTCTTTGGTGTAGAAACTCCTGCTGCCGGCATCATAAAAGGTAAGGCCTCTGAGCCAGTATTTTTCTGATGACAGTAAAATTTCTCTGCCGACTGCACCATCGAGTATTTCATAGGAATGTTCCCTGTTGTCGAAAATAAAGGGTAAACTGAGCACCTTGTAGGCAGGTGCAAAACCTTCCAGTGCCGAAGCAGATACTTTCGTCATATCCAGGCTTCCTATCTGCAACAGTTCAATGCATTGCCTTTCAGATCCAAGTTGTGCCGATGGGTATATGCTAATTACAAGACTGCCCCCTGATTCCTCCTTCAGTATTTCGGCCATGTAAACCATGCTCTTATGAACGGGATGTTCAGTGTCGAGTCCGTGCGCAAGCTTTAATACCCGTACCTTGCTTTCATGTGTACAAGCTGCGGACAGTAATACGAATAATACCAGCAAAGAAAATCTTATGATTTTCATCCAGGTTGAATAATAATCATTTACATCATGCAAGAAACAAAAATAAGCCGATAAATACTAAATCGTAAATTCAAGGTTCAATTCCCTGAGGGTATCATCTTCAGGTCGTGATGTTGTTTTATCCCAACCTCTTGATTCATAATACTTATCAAGATTTTTAGTGAATTCGTTACGCTTGACTATCGCCCCTTTATGGTCACCATACGTAAATTCATTATTGAAGAATTTTTCCGGTATGGTATCATCGGCCCGTCTGAATCCTTCGCGGTAATTAAACATTTTTTCCATGGTGAATATTCGTGTTCCGGCCTTATTGAATTCTTCTTCTGTCCATTCGAGTCCTGTTATCGCTGACAATATATGCCTGTAATGTACTTCATCCCTGTACCATGATGAAGCAAAGCTGCATGCACCCAGTGAGTCACGGAGGCATGCACCATCCTGCCTGTTGCTGTTACCACCGTTCATATGACAGGCACCCCTGTTTGAGGTGGCATATGTTATTGACCATGATGATGAATTAACAGGAACATTCCACGCCGCCAGCTCATGACCTTTCACATGTATGGCATATTCTTCCGAGCCTTTCCCAATAAGTCTTGACAGTTCTTTTACACCCCGGCAGGCCAGTTCACCCACACCTTCACGGTAGGCCATCTTTCTCATCAGCTCAAGTGATGCTTCAACATTACCCCAGCTCAGTTCTATTCCATCCAGGAATCCTGCATCTATATGTCCTCTCTCCATTGCTTCCATAAGAAAACCTATGGTGTTACCTGTTGAGATAATGTCAATGCCATAGTCATCACCGTCATAGATAAGTTTATGAAGTCCGTTCAAGTCGGATATCAACAGGTTTGCTCCCAGCATAGTACCGGTTTCATATTCTGGTCCGTCATGCACCTGCACCCCGTAAGCTCCCTTGGCAAAACCACTTTTCTTGCAGGCCAGCTGGCATGAGTAGCATGCGAAATCCCTTTTCCAGATTTTCTCCCTGTTTGCTTCGGTGCCTATTTTTTCAATATCGCTGTAGGTTCCCTCGCTGTAATTTTTTACCGCCTGGGTGCCGTTGCGTGATGAAGAGGTGAGAGCATTGGCAGTGCCGCCGTAACGCCAGTCCATAACCCTTTCGTCTTTTTTCATAAATGAGCCCCTGATTTTTTCCAGTAGTTCATTATATTTTTTAAGATCAGCCACCTCCGGTATGCCGGAACCTTTCACTGCTATGGCTTTCAGGTTCTTAGAGCCCATTACGCATCCTGTTCCTCCTCGGCCTGCCGCTCTTGCAGCAGTATTTATGATGCAGGCCATAGGCACCAGGTTTTCACCTGCCGGTCCTATGTAACACGATTCATACCTTCCTTCACCAAGGCTTGAATGAAATATCTTATCAAATTCATCGGTTTTCATCCCCCAGAATTTCCCTGCATCTTCTATTCTCACATCGTCATCTTCAATGCGTATATATACTGGTTTATCCGATTTCCCTGTTACCAGCAATCCGTCATAACCCGCATATCTCAGTTCCGGACCGAAGAAGCCTCCCATATTGGCATAGCTGAGTGTTGAAGAGTGTTCGTATTTCTTCTCCACGGGGCTTGTGCGCGGAGATTTGGTCACCACACAGGTCCTGGAGGAGGAGGGTATGGGGTAAGCCACGAAAGGCCCTGTCATGAACATCAAAATGTTCTCGGGTGACAAGGGGTCTGTTCCCGGTTTAAGCCTGTCATACAATATTTTTGCCCCCAGACCGCGTCCTCCAAGAAAATTTTGTATATCACTGTCGAGTATCCTTGTTTTTTCTATTTTACCGGTGCTGAGGTTTACCTCAAGCAATCTTCCGAAATATCCTTTGGTACTCATATCTGCTGTTCCCCTTTTTTAAAGTTGTAGAATTTATCTGTCATTATCTCAGCAAGCTTTTCTGGTGCCAGCTTATCCAGATTCCTGTCTGCCGGCATTTCAATATACTTCAGAGCGTCATACGGGCAGTATTTGACACACTGGGGATCACCACCACAGAGTGTGCACATGAATCTCGGGTTACCCGTTTCAGGATCGGGATGGATTACACCTGCCCTTTTCTGGGCACAGGCAAAGGCACAGCTCTGGCAGCCAATGCATCTTTCAGGATCGTTAACTATAGTATGAAGCTTTTCATCCCTGTAAAGAGCCTTACGGCCTGTTTCCGGGTGAGGTTCTACCGGGCAAGCCTCAACACATGGCGCATCATCACAAAGAGCACATGTTGAAGGGATATCAACATCGGGATTGAAATGATAAACCCTTATGTTTGACAGGGCAGGATTACCCGGCCCGTTTATCAGTTCACCATTAACCATTACCTTGTTATTGTAAGCTGCACATACAGATTCACAGGTACGGCAACCGGTACATTTCTCAAAATCAACCGCTATTGCTTTTATATTACCTGTAAGGCTGTCTCTTTTGATGGAGAAGCCATAGCTTCCCAGGAGTATTAAACCTCCTGCACCATAAGTTATGCGCGAAAGAAAATGCCTTCTGCTCTGTTTTTTGGTGATGAAAATGTCTTCCATATATGTGAGAGTTTAAAAAAATTACAGGCGGTATTTTACAATTATATAATAAATCATCCTTATTTTCATCCTAAGGGATCAGCATAATTTTGCATATCAATACTTAGTTTGTAGGGGCTTTTAAATGTTGGTATATTTGCATCTGATGAAAAAGAAAGTTGTCATAGGTTTATCCGGAGGCGTTGATTCAAGCGTAGCAGCCTGGGTATTAAAGGAACAGGGTTACGATGTTACTGGACTGTTCATGAAGAACTGGCATGATACAACAGGTGTTCTTGAAGGTGATTGTACATATGAAGATGACATTATGTTTGCGGAAATGGTGGCGGAAAAAATAGGGATACCTTTTCTCAGTGTTGATCTCAGCGGGCCATACAAAAGGAGAGTGGTAGATTATATGTTTTCCGAATATGAGGCCGGCAGGACTCCCAATCCTGATATATTGTGTAACCGTGAAATCAAGTTTGACTCTTTTGTGAAAGAAGCACACAATATGGGTATAAAGCTTGTAGCCACGGGTCATTACTGTCGCAAGGAAACTGTATTTGTAAACAGGAGGATGATACACCGTTTGCTGGCAGGAGAGGACCCTAAGAAAGACCAGAGTTATTTCCTTTGCCAGGTAACCCAGGACCAGCTGGCCGGCGCTGTTTTCCCGATAGGAAACATGACCAAGGCAGAAGTGCGTGAACTGGCAGCCCAACTCAAGTTGCCAACTGCCACGAGGAAGGACTCACAGGGTATATGCTTTATCGGTAAGGTTGATCTTCCAACCTTTCTCCAGCAGCAACTCAAACCCAGGACGGGAAGGACAGTAATTATACCTGCCGGCTGGGATTTTCCTGCTTATGGCCGGGGACTACCAGAGGATGGGATTAGTGATGAAAGACTGGGCGAAATGTCTGGTCCCTATACCTATAATCCCGGCTGCGGACTTACGATAGGTAAACATAACGGGGCTCATTATTTCACGGTCGGACAGAGAAAGGGTATTAATATAGGCGGTTATAAGGAACCACTTTTTGTATTGTCGGTTGACAGCAACAATAATATTATCTATGTCGGCGAAGGTCAGAATCACCCCGGCCTGCACAGGAAGGGCCTGCTGGTAAAAGAAGAAGATATACACTGGATCCGGCCTGACATGAGCATGAAAAAAGGCGAAATCAGGGAGTATGATGTCAGGATTCGCTACCGTCAGGCGCTGGAGAAAGCAAAATTGTACAGGAGGGAAGGAGGGATGTACATAATATTTGATAAGCTGCAACGTGGTATTGCTCCCGGGCAGTTTGCCGCATGGTATGCAGGTGATGAACTTTTAGGTTCAGGTGTTATTTCTTCCTAAGCTATTCACCTGAAGCCAGCTCAGCCAATTTGTCTCCAGTAAGCCTGTAAACTACCCATTCGTTCATTGCTGTGGCTCCAAGGCTGTCATAAAATTTGCGGGCAGGATTCCAGTTAAGCACCCACCATTCAACCCGGCCGCAATCTCTTTCGAGTGCAAGCGATGCAATATGGCGGAGCAATCCCTTGCCTAATCCCTTACCCCTGTATTCAGGCCTCACATATAGGTCCTCTATGTATATCCCCGGCCTGGCCAGGAAGGTTGAATAGTTATGGAAAAATAAAACAAATCCTGCCTCCTTGCCATTGACTTCGGCCAGCACCACCTCAGCATAGGAACGATCACCAAAGAGTGATTCCCTTAAAGATTCCCTGCTCGCAACAACCTCATGCTCCAGTTTTTCATACTTTGCCAGCTCCTTTATAAACCTGTGAATAACAGGTATGTCCTTTTCATTTGCTTCTCTGTACGATATCTTCATAATCAGGTGGATTATTCTTAATAAAAATAAGAAAAATGAGTGAATATGTTAGTAAATATGATGAACAATTCCCGTCTTACCAGTTAAAAAATAGGTATATTTATCTTTCTCATGAGACCAGGAATTCTCATACGTTATAGTGCATCTGCCGGTTCGGGTAAGACTTTTAAGCTGGCTGGCATATATCTGCAGGCTCTGTTCAGGGATCCGCAGAGCTACAGGCATATTCTTGCAGTAACATTTACCAACAAGGCAACAGCAGAGATGAAGGAAAGGATACTGCATAATCTTTACCTCCTAGCGTGTGGGGAGAAATCGGAATACCTGGAGTTAATAACAGAATCAACAGGTAAGAATGAAGTTCGGGTCAGGGAAGATGCCTCCTCAATCTTAAACCAATTACTGCACGATTATTCACGTTTTTCAGTTGGCACAATTGACAGCTTTTTCCAGAAAGTGCTCAGATCATTTGCACGCGAATCAGGATTGCAGGCAGGCTTCAATGTTATCCTCGACTCTGAAATGATCTTACTGCAGGCTGTTGATGAATTGCTTAAGGATGCAGAAGGTGACAGGCAATTGCTTGACTGGCTTATTGAATTCAGCCACAGGGAAATACTCGAAGGTAAGAGCTGGAATCTTAAAAATAAAATACTGTCGCTGGGCCGGGAAATTTTCAGGGAGAAATACAGGATACTTCACGATAAAGGCTATATAAATGAAGATAAAGAGAAGCTGAAGTCAGCAATATCAGATATGCACACCTTTCTGAATTCTTTCAGGAAGCGTTTAAGCAGCCTGGCAGGTGAAGCTCTTGATATCCTCGGCAGTAATGGGGTGGAAGCAGGTATGCTCTACCTGAAAAACAGGTCAATAATGAAGTTTCTTGCGGAAGCTGTGAATAGTATACCGGGAATAAGCTTCAGGGCAATGGGAGCAGCTGCTGATGAACATAAGTACTTTTCCGGTGCAGCACCAGCAAGCGAGCTGAAAGCGGCCCTGGAAGCCGGGCTTGACACATGTGTTAAATCTGTGGCTAAAGAATACCGGGACAATATTGTTCTTTATAACTCGGTAAAGCTGGTTCTTGAAAACCTGTACACCCTTGGAATATTGAATGATATTGCAGTAAGAACAAGGAAATTGCTCACAGAACAGAATAAGTTCCTGCTTTCTGATGCAGGAGATATTCTTCGTCGAATTATTGCATCTGACCAGGCCCCGTTTATCTACGAAAAAATGGGAAACAGGTATAAAAATTTCATGATTGATGAATTCCAGGATACATCAAGGGTTCAGTGGGAAAATTTTCTTCCACTGATATATAACAGTATAGCAGAAGGTGAAGACAGCCTGGTGGTGGGTGACATAAAACAGTCAATCTACAGGTGGAGGAATAGCGACTGGGAAATTTTCGATCGTATTGGTGAATCGTTTCATCCTGAGTCGTTTGAGACTGTAAGCCTTGAGAAAAACTGGAGAAGTGCCGCTAATATAATCCGGTTCAACAATGCGATTTTTTCAGAATTGCCGGGCAGGGTGGAGAAAGATATGGAACTGGATGCCAATATCATTACTAAAGTATATGCCGATGCGGTCCAGGGCGATCCAGGGAAATACATGGATGGCTATGTAAGGATGAAAATGTATGATCATGAGGATGAAGGTAAACAAAAGGCGCTTGACGATCTGCCGGGTATAATAGAAGACATTCAGGACAGGGGGTACAGGGCATGTGATATAGGAATACTTGTACGAACACGAAACGAAGGACAGGAAGTTATTGACAGGATAAGCCGGCATGCTTCATCAGAACACCATAATCCGAAATACTCTTACCACGTCATATCACAGGATTCCCTCCTTCTTGACAGCTCCCCGGTAATAATCTTCCTGGTGTCAGTGTTAAAATACCTGGTAAATAAAGAGGATAAAGTGAACTATGCAGTCATGCACCAGCATTACCTTCTTTCTTTCGGAAGCAGCACGATTGACAGACCACTCTTCCTCCACGACAACAGCGTGCATATCATGGGCAAGGAAGGTCAAGAAGACTTTGACAGTTTCCTTGACATTATACGCTATCTGTCCGTTTATGAAATAATTGACAGGCTGATCGATTACACCGGGCTTAATAAGATTGATCATGCCAAACCCTATCTGAACACCCTGCAGAATAGTGTGCTTGAATTTGCAGGTACCGAGACTAACGACCTTCCTGCCTTTCTTGAATGGTGGGAAAATGAAGGACATAAGCGCTCAGTATCATCAACAGACCAGAGTGATGCAATGCAGCTTATGACAATACATAAATCAAAGGGCCTGCAGTTCAGGGTGGTAGTATTGCCTTTTATATCCTGGACCTTCAGACATGAAGTGAATCCCTTTTTATGGATTTATTCCGATCAACACTTACTCAATAAACTGGGAGCCGTGCCGGTAAACATGAAAAAAGACTTCATGGATACTTACTTCAGAGATTTTTACCAGGATGAACTGGGCAGGGCTGCAATAGACAAAATGAATATACTTTACGTCGCTTTTACCAGGGCACGGGAATGTCTTTACGGGAACCTTCTGTGTACAAAAAGGGGTAAAACTGCCGGGGCCTACCTTTTTGATATCTTCTCGGATTCTAATTCAGGAAACAAGCTTGGATTCACTAAATACCTTGACAGGGAAACAGGCATCTTTGCATTCGGGAAGGTACCGGTAAAAACTGCCGGAGAAGAAAAAAATCCGGATGATCCTGTAATTGATTATCCCCTCATAATAAATGATGACAGGCTCAGACTTAAATTGCATGGTAAATCTTTTTTTCCAGGAAGAAAAGAAGGAAAGGACGGAAAAAGACATTATGGTCTGCTGATGCATGAAATACTGGCATCGGTGAATACGGCAGGGGATGTTGATGAAGCCGTAAGACATTATCTGAAGAAAGGCGTAATCAGATATGAAGAATACCGGGATATACGTGATAAAATATTGAAGGCCCTTGAACATGAGGATGTAAAAGAATGGTTCACAGAAGATGTCAGGGTAAAACGGGAAAAAGATATTCTTGTGCCGGGAGGCCCTGTGAGGAGACCTGACAGGATAATCTTTGAAGAAGACAGGATTATTATTGTTGATTTTAAATTCGGAAATGAACTCATGGTTCACAGAAAGCAGGTTGGAGAGTATAAAGATTTGCTCACTGCCATGGGCTATGAGAGAGTTGAAGCTTTTTTATGGTATGTTGATCAGTCAAGAGTGGTTGCCGTATGATGAAAAACACTAAGATACATAGCTTTCCCTGGGGGCATGAACGCAGGTTTAATGCATATTCCAATTACTTCAAAACCCTTTTTGGAGGCAGGGTGCAGAAACTTAGCATAGATGCCGGATTTACATGCCCAAACAGGGATGGCACACTTGGAACAGGTGGTTGCACCTTCTGTAATAACGATGCTTTCAGTCCTTCATATTGCACACCTGATATAAGCATTACCGAACAGATAGAAAAGGGTATTTCATTTCACTCAAAGAGATACAGGAAATCAGTAGCTTACCTGGCATACTTCCAGTCATATACCAATACATATGCAGCCCTTGATGAGCTTAAAAAGAAGTATGAAGAAGCTTTACGGTACCCGGGAGTTACCGGGTTAATAATCGGTACCAGGCCTGATTGCATCTCTGATGAACTCCTTGACCACCTTGCTTACCTTGGGTCAGATCATTACCTTGCTGTGGAATATGGCCTTGAATCGTGTTACGACCGCACCCTGGAGAGGGTAAACCGGGGACACGGTTTTGCTTCTTCTGTGGCAGCTCTTGAAAAAACTGCAGCAAAGGGTATTAACACAGGTGCTCATTTCATTTTTGGACTGCCGGGCGAATCACGGGAAGATATGATGAATGAAGCAGGGATTATTTCAGACCTGCCTCTCAAGACCGTGAAATTTCACCAGTTACAGATTATTGCAGGAACAAAAATGGAGGAAGAATACAGGTCAAATCCGGAAGATTTTGATCTCTTTACCTGGGAAGAATACAGGGATTTTCTTGTTGAGTTTTTGGAAAAACTGAATCCTGGAATTATTGTTGAGCGGTTTACGGGAGAATCAAGTCCGCATCTTATAAGAGACAGAGGATGGGGCAGGCTGAGGTCGGAAGAGATGGTAAGATTATTTGAAAAGAGGCTTGAAGAACTTAATACCTGGCAGGGAAGGCTATATACCCCCTCACAGAAAAAAATCCGGGACAAATCACTATGAGAATATTCTTAAAAGACATTGCATCAGACCTGCTGTCCGAATATGGGAACGCCCTTGCCGATCATTGCGTGGTATTCCCGAATAACCGCTCCATACTGTTTTTCAGGAAGTATTTGTCAGAGTTGATATACAAACCCCTGTTTATGCCTTCACTGCAGACAATCAGCAGCCTCTTAAGCGGACAGAGCAACCTGAAGGAGGGTGAACCGGTTCAACTGGTATATGAATTATATAAGGTTTATACCGAAACCGGGAACATGAAGAAGTCATTTGATGAATTTTACCACTGGGGAGAAATGCTCCTGGGCGATTTTAATGATATAGATAAATATCTCGTCGATCCTGATTTACTCTTTACCAATCTGGCAGATATTAAGGAGATTGATCAGAAATTCGGGGGGCTCGACGAAAATGTCATCGCAATTATTAAACAGTTCTGGACTAATTTTGAGGTTTCGAATATGACGGGGGAGAAAAGGGATTTTCTTAATGTCTGGGAAACTCTGCCCGCCGTTTACAGAAATTTCAATAAAATCCTTAAATCAAAGGGCCTGGCTTATGAGGGAATGATATCCCGGGAACAGGTTGAAATGGTAAAAGCTTCACCGGCCGGGTGGAAGGAGGAAATACACCTGTTTCACTTTGTGGGATTCAATGCGCTTAATAAGTGTGAAAAAACAATTCTGGGAGAATTGAGAAAATCGGACAGGGCGAAATTTTACTGGGATTATGATCCTTATTATTTGAATAATAGGGATCATGAAGCCGGACATTTTATAAGGCAGAACATAGATGAATTCCCCCAGGAGAAAGAATATTATTTAAACAGAGAAACGGGGTGCCGGATAAGGGTATATTCAGCTCCTTCCGAAGTTGCTCAGGCCAAGCTCATACCTTCTCTGATAAACGATACCGTGGTAAATGATAATCCGAATGAGACAGCAATTATCCTTGCCGATGAAAATTTACTGGTGCCCGTTCTCAACAGTTTGCCGGAAACTGTAAGAAACATTAATGTTACAATGGGCTACCCCTTATTTCATACCCCGGTATACAGCCTCGTACACCAGTTGCTTCGACTTCATAAAAACAGGACTGAAGGGACCGGTGGCATTACCTTTTATTACAATGATGTAATTAATATACTGCAACACCAGTATGTAATTTTTAATTTCCCCGCTGATGCAGGCTCTGTAATAAATGAAATCAGGGAAAGAAATCTTCTAAGGATAAACAGAAACTCTCTTTTGCTGAATGAATTGTTTGAACTGATTTTTACTGATGTCTTTAATAACAGAACCTACCTGCAGGATGTGCTGTCAAAGGTGGTGGAACTCTTCGAAGATTATCAAGCGGAAAAGGATGGTAATAATTCAAGACTAAAGCTGCAGCAGGAATATATATACAGCCTTATCTTGCCACTGAATCAGCTTAGCCTTATAATGGAAGATACAGGGATGTGTCTTGGGATTGATCTGTATTACAGGCTAATAGATAGAATAATGAGACAGGTCATTATACCTTTCAGCGGTGAACCCCTGCAGGGATTACAGGTAATGGGCATCCTTGAAACAAGATCACTGGATTTTAAGAATATTATATTCCTGTCAGCCAATGAGGGGAAAATACCTAAATCACCTGCAGGTAATTCATACATTCCCTATAACCTGAGAGAGGCCTTTGGATTGCCTACGATAAGACATTCTGATTCAATATTTGCCTATTATTTTTACAGGCTCCTGCAAAGGGCCCGGAATGTTAGTTTTATCTATAACAGCAGTACTGACGGCCTTCGCAGCGGTGAGATGAGCAGGTTCCTGCTCCAGATTAAATATGATGAGAAATATGCTGCTGCTTTCAGGAATACCAGGTTTAATATACTGCCTGCTGCCAGAGTAAAGGACAGGATCGAAAGAACACCCCTTGTAAACGAGGCCATTTCATCTTTATATCTTGACGGGGGCACATCAAAATACCTGTCACCAAGTGGTATCAATACATGGATATCATGCAAAATGAAATTCTATTACAGGTATATCGCAGGACTTCAGGAAGCTGAAGAAGTCCTGGAGGAAGTTGATCCACTGGCATTCGGAAATATGCTTCACCATGTGATGAAGGAAATTTATTTTCCCTATGTGGGTAAAGTACTTAGCAAGGCGGATATTAACGACATTCTCTCCGGGGAGGCCAATCTGGGGAAGATGGCTGAGAAAGCCTTCAGGAAGGTGTTTATGAAGAACAGCCCCGGCGAGATAAGAGGCAAAAACCTTGTTATTACAAGTATTATCGAAAACATGACCCGGCAAATACTTAAAGCTGATACAAAGTATGCCCCCTTTGAAATTGTTTCTCTGGAAGAAAATTATAAGGGATCGGTAACAGCCCGGGTTAATGGTATGACCCGGGAAATACCCCTTGGAGGGAATATTGACAGGATTGACCGCTCACTAGGGGTACACAGGATACTCGATTACAAATCGGGGGCAGACAGTGTGGAAATAAAAGATATTGACAGTTTATTTGATTATGGTGAGAAAAACAGGAACAGCGCAGCCTTCCAGACTCTTCTTTACTGTGAGCTGTATATGCAAAACACCGAAGTGAATAGCCTGAGACCTTCACTTTACCCCGTGAGAAAAATCTTCGATGATAATTTTTCCGATATCTTTTCTGTAAAAAACGGTGAGGGCAGGGGCAGCCTTGAATCCTATGCTGCAGTAAGGGATACTTTTCTGGGAGGTCTTATGAAAATCCTTTCTGATATTTTTAATCCCGCGGTTGATATTGAAATGACTTCTGACAGTCAGAAATGCCGCTATTGCCCTTATAACATGCTGTGCAACAGGAAAGTTTAACCTCTTAACCTCCTGATTATATCAACCATCCTGATGGCTGTGAGCGCAGCTTCGTCACCCTTGTTGCCATGCTTCCCTCCCGAGCGGTCGATAGCCTGCTGAAGGGTGTCGGTGGTGAGGAGCCCGAAAATGAAAGGTTTATTATATTTCAGATTAAGCTGTGTAATACCCTGCGTTACACCCTGGCATACATAGGTAAAATGAGGTGTTTCCCCCTGTATCACACATCCCAGGCAAATAAGGGCATCTACATTTTTGTATTCGGCCAGCAGCTGTGCAGCCAGGGGTAATTCGAAACTTCCGGGAACATGCTCTATTACTATATTGTCACCTTTCACACCGTGCTTTTTCAGTATGCTGACAGCACCTTCGAGCAATTTCCATGTGATATCCCTGTTCCAGTCTGATACAACTATACCGAAACTCATATCAACGGCCGTTGGTATCTTACCGGGATCGTATTCTGAAAGGTTTGATGTTGCCATTATTGTTGCAGTACCTTGACCCTTGCAATGTATTTATCTATATTGCTTCCTTCAGTACTTTCAGGATACTCTTCCTTTATCCTTTCGTACAGGACCAGTGCTTTGTCGTACCGCCCTTCAAGCTCATGAAGCTGCCCGGCTTTCAGCAGGTATAAGGGTGTGTAAAAAGAGCTTTCCGAATAATTGGCAGCCCTTAGATAATAATCGATACCCTTATCGGTATCCCCTAATTCAACATAGGCATCACCTGTACAGCCTATGGCTTCAATGCTGATAGTCTGGTTTCTTTTCTTATACTTTTCCAGATAGTCTATTGCATCCTCATACTGACCGGTCCACAGAAAACATAATCCTGCATAATAGTTAGCAAGGTTTCCTGGCCTGGTAAATTTGTATTCATCAGCTATATCGATAAAACCCAGGTAGTTACCGTCGCCATAAAGTGCAAGATTGAGGGAATCTATGTTAAAGTAATCTTCAGCTACATACATCTGTGAAAGAGCTTCTTCAGCCTTTTTGTCTATCCTCCTGTTTACCAGCCATACAATACCGACTATCAGGACTATCACCGCCAGACCGTAAGTTATGGGTTTCCAGTTGCTCTCGAGGAACTGCTCTGTCCTGGTCAGGGTTTCTTCAACACCTTCTATTGCCTTTGGTGATTCCTTCTTCTTGCCTTTTGCCATTTCTGTTTTATTTAAGCTTAAAGATCATTTTAATTAAGTTCCGCAAAAGTAGTTTTTTTAGTTCTTATATAAAATATTTCTATGAAAAAAAGGTCATTGCGATAATTGGCACTGCACATTAACACTATGTTGAAAAAGAAATATAATAGTGCCGGATAGTTTTAGTAAATTTGTTCATAAATAATGAATAATATGTACCTGAGCAGGCTAAATCTATCCAACTTCAAAAACTACAGTGAGATTGATATTTCATTCTCACCTAGGATAAATTGCTTTGTCGGTGATAACGGAGTGGGTAAGACCAATATACTTGATGCAATACATTACCTTTCCCTTACAAAGAGCTATTTCGTTAATATTGATAGTGTTAACATAAGACATGGAGAAAACTTCTTTATAATAAAGGGCATTTTTCAGAATGATGATGGAAACGAAGAAGTAATGTGCGGATTACAAAGGGGTAAGCGCAAGACATTCAGGCGTAACGGAAAGGAATATTCCCGCATCTCTGACCATATTGGCAGATATCCGGTGGTGATGATATCACCTGCCGACAGCAGTATAATTATCGACGGGAGCGAAGAGCGACGCAAATTTATAAATAATGTGATAAGCCAGTTTAACCGTAATTATCTCAATGATATAATTACCTACAATAAAGCCCTGAAACAGAGGAACCGCCTGCTGAAAGATTATGCTTCAGGAGGAAGGTTTGACAGGCAAATGCTCGTACTATGGGAGGAGCAGATGCTGAAACCTGGCAGATCAATATATGAAAGCAGGGCCGGGTTTGTAAAGGAGATAATTCCATTTTTCCAGCAATATTATGATCATATTTCCGAGAGGAGAGAAAATGTAAGATTAATATATAAATCGCCTCTCGCAAAATACTCGATGAAAGAACTCTTTGAACATAATATCGAAAAAGACAGGATACTGGCTTACACCACCTCGGGGATACATCGTGATGACCTCAATCTTGAAATGGATGGATTTTCAATAAAGGATATTGGATCCCAGGGCCAGCAGAAATCATACCTGGTGGCACTGAAGCTTGCCAAATTTGAATATATAAGAAACAAGGGAGGACTTAAACCTATACTCCTGATGGATGATGTATTCGATAAATTTGATGAGAAAAGGGTAGCCCAGATAATACAACTGGTTTCAGAAAACAGGTTTGGCCAGATCTTTATTACAGATACACACAGGGACAGGATGCAGTCAATACTTTCGGAAATTAATATTGAATATAAGCTCTTTCTGATCGATGATGGTATAGAAGAACTTGTAGTGAACGGAAAAGAAAAACAATCATGAGGCGCAACAGGACAGTGACACTGAGTGAGGCTTTAAAAGCCTACCGGACTGAGATGAATATTGATGACAGGCTTAAAGAGGTTAGCCTGATGAATTCATGGGAAGATATTGCAGGCAGGGCTATAGCAAGGCGTACATCCAAAGTATATCTGAAGGAAGGTAAACTTTTTATCTACCTTACTTCCTCCGTCGTCAGAAGTGAGCTCTCGCTGGCACGCGATTCATTGCGTGAAAGACTGAATGAACAGGCTGGTGAAGAACTCGTGAAGGAAATTATCCTGAGATAAACATGGATAGTATAAATTTATTCCTCAACCGGATAGAACCTTTCAAATTCTGAGAAAAAGAAGGCCGCTTCCTTAATTGCATTTTCCTGACTGTCAGATCCATGGATTGCATTCATCTGAACCGAAGAAGCAAAAATTTTCCTTATTGTTCCACTTTCAGCCTTTGAAGGATCGGTTTCACCAATTAGTCTCCTGAACTCTTCTAAGGCATTTTCGCGGCTCAGTATCATAGCCACAACGGGACCCGATGTCATAAATTCAATTAAACCATCGTAAAATGGCCTTCCACTATGTACCCTGTAGAAGGCCTGTGCCTGTTGTTTTGTTAGAAGAATCATTTTCATGGCGCAGATTCTAAACCCGGCATCATTAATCATTGCCAGAATGGGTCCGGTCTTTTTGTTTTTAACAGCATTTGGCTTTATAATGGCGAAGGTGAAATCATTATTCATAATCAAATATTTAAGTCTAAGGTAATAATTTCTATATTTGAACCCTGTTAGAAAACAATGAGAAAAAAGACGGCTAAATATAGTAAACTATTATCTGATTTACTTAAAAGATCAGACAATATAATACTGGTTTGTCATCAAAATCCCGATGGAGATGCAATAGGTTCAATGCTGGGATTTGCCCGTTACCTGGTGAATCAAGGCAAATCACCTGTTATGATTAGCCCGGACCAGATCCAGGAATTTCTCAGGTGGATGAAAAACTCAGACTCAATAATTATTAATGAGAATGAACCGGGCAGGGCAGTGAAAAGTATTAAAGAGGCAGATCTTATAGTGATGCTCGACTTTAACCATGTTGACAGATCCGGCAGGCTCAAAGATCATATACTGGCATCCGACGCAAGAAAAATATTGATAGATCATCACCCTGACCCATACTTTGATGTTGATCTGCTTATCTCTGAGCCGGAATTCAGCTCAACGGCAGAAATTGTTTTCTCCCTGGTAAGAGATATTGAAGGAGAATATTACCTCGACCCGGAATTCATTGAAGCTGTTTATGTGGGCATAATGACCGATACAGGTAATTTCAGTTACGGAACTTTTAATGGAAATACCCTCAGGGAGGTGGCAATAATGCTGGATAAGGGGTTGGACAAAGACTTGATAGCAAGCAGGGTATACGATAATTTCTCAATTGACAGGCTTCGTTTACAGGGATTTGCAAGTTGTGAACGACTGATTTATTTGGAGGAAGCCAGGACTGCCTATATCTACCTGACCAGGGCCGATCTGGACAGGTTTAAGCATAAAACAGGCGACACCGAAGGTTTTGTCAATATACCTCTTTCAGTAAAAGGTATTATTGTATCAGCACTGTTTATCGAGAAAGAAAACCATATTAAAATTTCTTTCAGGTCAAAAGGGGATTTTAATATTAATACCTTTGCTGCAGAATATTTTAATGGAGGAGGGCATAAAAATGCCGCAGGAGGAAAATATAATGGTACCATGAAAGAATGCCTTGAATACTTCGAAAAACTAATTACCGGTAGCAGCCTGCTCAGAAAATAAACTATCTGACCATTATGAGGAGATTGGTGTACCTAATGCTTATAATCAGCACGTTTAATGTGATTTCCTGTCGCGAGAGAAGTGGAAATAAGGATGTTAAGAAAGGAATTAATGCTGAGCAACTTGCAGAAATAAACAGGCAGTTGCTCATTAAGGACCGTGAACGTATAGTAAGCTATATCAAAAGAAAAGGCCTTGACATGAAAGAAACAGATACAGGTCTCTGGATAAGCAGGAATGACAGTGGAACAGGCAGTATTGAAGATGGAGATGTCGTTACTCTTAAATATGTTTGCAGTTTGCTCGACGGTACAGTAGTTTATGACTCCGATAATAACGGATTGATGAATTTTGAAGTTGGCAGGTCAGACATCCCCTCAGGACTGAACCAGGGGGTGAAGTTGCTCGGGAAAGGATCGGAGGCTGTACTTATAATGCCGGCTTACCTTGCTTACGGACTTGTGGGTGATGGAAGAAAGATCCCCGCCCGCTCAGTCCTTGTTTACAGGATAAAAGTACTGTCAGTGGAATGAAGAATTTTTGCATGATATTTGTTATATACTTACCTGTATTTATTAGTTGAAAAATATGAGAGAAAGAGTCAGACTGGTCCTTAAAGTATCACTGCTTGTTCTTTTTATTACAGGTTTTATTTCCTGTTTCAAGGAAAACCTGAGTGAGGAGAATGAGAGGGAAATAATTAATAATTACCTTAAGGAAAAAGGGATAGATATTGAACCCACGGAGAGCGGACTTTATTATGTTGAATTAATAAAAGGAACAGGAGCACAAGCTTTCCAGGGTGACACCGTGGAGATATTCTATATAGGCTACTACCTCACCGGGAAAATTTTTGCCTATAATATTAACACTGATCCCTATCGTTTTGCCATTGGTTCAGGAGATGTTATACCTGGACTTGATGAAGGTGTTTCATACATGAGGGAAGGGGGGGAGGCCTTGCTTGTTATCCCCAGTTCCCTTGCCTATGGCTCCGAGGGTAATTATCAACTGGGTATCTCAGGCTATACACCTCTTGCTTTTGAAGTAATTCTTGATAAGGTAATACCCGGACTATAGTACAGATTTAGAGGAGGAGTAAGCAAACCGTCAGGTTTGGGAGGGGTGGTGTACTTATGATAAAGCCCCTGCCACGATTAATCAGGCAGGGGCTTAAATTACTTAAGAGGAAGCTTCAGTCTTACTGCAATATCTTATCAAGGGTTATATTATTCTCCTTAAAGAATTCAACATACCTTGACCAGTGTTCGTTTATGAAGGAATCAATCATCTCTTCTGCCTTATCCATTGCATCCACGGCTTTCCTGACCGATTCTTCATCTGACTGGCTTAGAGCCCCTTTGGCTGTATAAAGTACATTAATACCAAACATATCCCTTGATAATCCTTCCCTTCTGTTGGTCAGCGACCTCAGGATATTGTTATATTCTTTATTTACAGAATCATATACCTCTTTATGCTTATCTGCGAAGGGCATATCATCCTTAATTAACTCGTTCATCTTCGTAAGATTCTGTCTTATCTCCGTGAAGCTTTTGTATTTGTTGTTATAATCCCTGATCCTTGACTGCAGGGCAAAAGCCCTTGACCAGTTTGCCTTAATTGCTTCCACGTCAGGTATTGGCATCCTTGGATCATTATTGACAGTGATATCAGTTGAAGAACTTGCCTTATCGTTATTTAAAACAAGTTTATAGGTACCCGGCAATACCCTTGCGCCTCTGCGGAACCTGTAATAATTTCGACGCCCTTCGCTTTCCTCATCCATTATTACCCCGGGCATTTCGGGTGCATCCATGGTAAAATCCCAGAGTATCCTGTTAAATCCTTTCTTATAATCCACAGCCATTTTTCTGAGTGTGTCACCATCTTCATTCAGAACAAATAAATTCAATTTATTCTCATTACCGTCACTGGCTGAATAGAATGAAATCATTGCGGCATTTGGTTTATTGTCTCCTTCGTACAATGCATCTCCCCTGAAATAATATCCGGGCAGGTTTTTTGTCTCGGCCATGGTGGCTTCGGGTGGTTTGAACAGGACAATATCCTGTTTCAGTAAGTCAGCACTTCCTTCTGCCATTTTCCTGAGAGGTACTATATCATCAATAATCCAAATCGAACGCCCGAAGGTACCTATCACCAGGTCGTTTTCCCGGCTTTGAATTGCCATGTCATAGGTCGATACTGTAGGATAATCCACTGTCCACTTATTCCAGGTCTCTGCCCCGTCAAAACTTACATAGAGCCCGTATTCAGTGCCGGCAAACATAAGATTGGCTTCAACGGGATCCTGTACAAAGCACAGTACGTATCCCCAGACATCATTATCATCAATTACCTGTTCCCATGATTCCCCGTAATCTTTTGTTCTGTAGAGGTAGGCACCGTAGTCACCCACCCTGTAATTATTTACAACTGCGAAGGCTTCGCCTTCATTATGTTCGGAAGCTGTAATCTGCGGTATCCATGCTCCCCGGGGCATGCCTTTTATATTTTGTCCCACTTCGGACCAGTTTTCTCCGCCGTCCCTTGTGATATGCAGTTTGCCATCGTCAGATCCCGTCCAGATAAGTCCTTCCTTCAGGGGGCTTGGCTCAATGGTGAGCAATGTACAGTGATTTTCTGCACCTGTTGCATCAATAGTAAGGCCTCCGCTTTGCCTTTGCTTTTGTTTTTCCGGATCGTTGCTTGTAAGATCGGGTGATATTTTTTCCCAGTTGTCGCCCCTGTCGGTACTCTTATGGACAAACTGACTGCCAAAATAGATTGTATTATTATCAAAAGGATCCTGTGCACAGGCTGCATTCCAGTTAAATCGCAATCTTTCATCCCCTTCAGCTGCAGGCCTTATGCTTGCGCCATTACCGGTCTGTAAATCTATGCGCCTGAGGGCACCACCCTGCGATTGCGCATAACAATATCTCGGATCACCGGGTATTGGGATGGCATCAAAGCCATCACCACCTATGAGGAAATCCCAGAATTCGTTGATAATACCCCCATTGGTCCAGGTATAGGCAGGACCTCTCCAGGAACCGTTATCCTGTAATCCGCCGTATACATTGTAAGGTTTCTCCATATCCACGGCAATATGATAGAACTGACCTACGGGCAGGTTGGTGATATGTCTCCATGATTTGCCCATATCATAGCTTATTGCAAGCCCTCCGTCATTCCCTTCCATCATATGCTTTGGATTCTCAGGGTTTATCCACCAGGCGTGACGGTCGAGATGAACCGTCTCACCTATTGATATGGGGAAAGTCAGTCCACCGTCTTCACTAACATTGACCCCTGAAAAAAGTGTATATACCCTGTTTTCATTTGAAGGATCAACATAAATTTCTGCGTAGTAAAAAGGTCTGGTTCCTATATTTTCTGTTCCTCTTTTTTCCCAGCTGAAGCCGCCATCAGTAGAGCGGTATATTGCATTGCTTTCTGATTCAATATAAGCATATACGTAATCAGGCCTGCTCCTTGCAATAGCCAGGCCTATCCTCCCCAGTTTTTCAGGAAGGCCTTCAGTAATTTTTTTAAAGCTTTCTCCGCCATTAAGCGTTATATATAAGCCCGATCCTTCCCCACCGCTGTTGAAAAACCATGGCCATCTCTGGTGATCCCACATTGCCACTATGAGTTTATCCGGGTTGTAAGGATCCATTACCATCTCAGCAACGCCTGAAGTCTCATTGGTATAAAGGACCTTCTTCCATGTTTTGCCTCCATCAGTAGTCTTGTATAAACCTCTTTCATCGTTTGGCCCCCAAGGGCTGCCTATGGCACCAACGTAGACAATATCACTGTTATTTGGATTAATAAGGATCCTGTGAATATGCCGGGTATTCTCAAGTCCGACAAGCTCCCATGTTTTACCTGCATCAAGGCTTTTGTACAGGCCGTATCCTCCTGTAATACTATTCCTCGGATTCCCTTCTCCTGTTCCTGCCCATACTATATCAGGTCGCTGTGGGTCAATGGCAAGAGCACCTATTGAGGCTACCTCCTGGTCATCAAAAACAGGTTCAAATTTGGTTCCTCCTCCGCATGTCTTCCATAAACCTCCTGAAGCGGTTCCAACATAAAATATCTCTGGATCGATGGGGTCAACAGCAATGGCTGTTACCCTGCCGCTCATCCCGGCCGGACCAATATTCCGGGGCTTAAGCCCGTGAAAAAGATCCATATCAACTTTCTGGGCGTTAACATTAATTAATAATCCCAGCAATAAGGTAGTAATAATTGCTTTTCTCGGTAACATTTAAATAGGCTTTGGTTATTATACCGGCAATTTATTAAAAAGAATCAATTATGACACTTTCCGGACTGATGTTTAATAATACAAAATTGTTCAGGCTTGTTTCTCCCCGATAATAAATATAGCAGGTTTCTTTTCAAGGTGAGGAAAGCCTGATTTCAGCCATCCTGAAACAGTCCTGGTCATAATGAATTCACCGGGGAGACTTATGTTGGCTGCAATGCACAGATAAGTGCTGCCATTCAGTGTCCCGGCAATATCATGTAAAAGTTTCATGTTACGGTACGGGGTTTCCATGAATATCTGGCTCTGTCCTCCACGAACCTTTTTTTCCAGTTTTTTAATTTCCTTAACGCGGTCAGCCCTGTCAATGGGAAGATAACCGTTAAAGGCGAAATTCTGTCCGTTCAGTCCTGAGGACATAAGGGCAAGGAAAATGGAAGACGGGCCTGTGAGGGGAATCACCCTGAAACCATTTGAATGAGCCATCATTACCAGCTTTGAACCCGGATCAGCAACCGCGGGTATGCCGGCTTCACTCATCAGACCTGCATCATGTCCCTGCCTTAAACAGGTAAGCATACTTTCAATTTCATCAGACCGGGTATGCTTGTTAAGTATCATGAACTCACAATCATCAATGGGAAATTCCGGATCTATCATTCTTAGATACCTGCGAGCACTGCGTACATCTTCAACAATGAATTTTCTCAGCGAGACACTTTGTTCCAGTACCCTGGCCGGTATAACATAATTGTAGTCAGTAGATCCCAGTGTAACGGGTATCAGATATAATTTACCATCCACGATATTGTATTTTGCCCTAAATTAATAAAAAATACCCTTCAGGGGGAAAAGCCTGGTTCCGGAAGTCAATTATTTTGACTTATTTTGAATACTTAAAACAGCCGTAGTGAAAATAACTTTTCTTGGTACAGGTACCTCCCAGGGCGTTCCGGTTATTGCCTGCAACTGTAAAACCTGTAAGTCGGCAGACAGCAGGGATAAACGACTCAGAACATCCTTGTTCATAGAAACGGAGAATCAGAATATAGTTATTGATGCAGGACCCGATTTCAGGCAGCAGATGCTAAGGGCAGAGGTAAAGAAACTTGACAGTATACTGCTGACCCATGAGCATAAAGACCATATAGGAGGAATGGATGACGTGAGAGCTTATAATTATTTAAGCAAAAAACCAATCGACATATATTGTGATGAAAGAGTCCAAAAAGCAGTAAGAAGGGAATATCCCTATGTCTTCTCGGAATATAGATACCCCGGAGCTCCCCAGATGAACCTGATCAGAATTGGTGATGATCCCTTTTTTCTTTGTGATTTAAAGGTTATACCTGTTAAAGTGTACCATTACAGGCTGCCGGTTTATGGTTTCAGAATTGGCGATTTTGCATATATCACAGATGCAAATTATATATCCGAGGATAATAGGAAAAAGCTTCCGGGAGTTAAATACATGGTAATTAATGCACTGAGAAAAGAAAAACATCTTTCTCATTTTAACCTGAGAGAAGCACTTGATCTGATTGACGAAATTTCCCCGAGAAAAGCATTTATTACCCATATCAGTCACCAGATGGGTTTGCACGATGAAGTGTCGAAGGAATTACCGGCAAATGTGGAATTGGCTTATGATGGATTGATTGTTGAAATATGAACAGGAAATAATCAATATTCATGTTTCCTGTAACTTCTTTTAAGCTTTTTCTGGTACTCATTCGAAAAGAAATACTTATTTCTGCCCAGCTGTGTGGCATTGATGTATGAATTCCTTTTCTTTCGTGCATAAGGATTCTGCCTTGATGCAAAGCAAGAAGTCATTAATATTACAATAATCATTAAAATTAAGTACTTGAGGTACTTCATTTCTTTATTCCGGTTATTTTTTTGTGCATTATATCAACTAAAAGTACAATTTTTTTGGGTAGATATAAAGAACATCACATATATTTACGGATGCGGAAGCAAAAAGTTATATACCGGTTTCATTTTTTTTTCTTAACCGTAACATTAATAAACCTATTCAAAATATAAATTCTGAAATGAAGAAGTGTTTTATCGCGGTGATGTTGATCTTATTTATTTCCCTGCAGCCTTTGTTATCGCAGGAACTGGAAAATTTCGGTTTATCCACCGGTAAAGGCCTAAGGATTGAAAAAATTCTGTTGAGTGACAGCACAGAAGCAGGCCATGACCTGTCATGTCCTGTTTTCAGTTTTGAGCAAAACGGGAGATACCATCTTTCAAGTGATGTCAATGCAAGCCTTGCAGGCACACGCTTTCTGATGAGTTTTGAGAATTCACTGCGTGTTTCTTATACCTCATATGGGGGAGGTTATCCAGGCTGGCGGGGAGTAATACATTTTCAAAACAACAGCTTTGACACCATTGAGATAAGTAATGTTTTACCACTGGGAGAAGATCCTGCTAATGTATATATTACAGGCAGGGGTCCATGGAACCTGGCGAGGGCATACTTGCACCGTCCGGGCTATGAACCATTAAGGGTTATTCTTCCGGACAATGCATGGGAACTCGGCTTTTCCATAAAGCATATTACAAATGATATATCCCTTGTAATGCTGGCCAGGAGGGGTAGCAATAACGGAGCAATTGAGCGCAGGTACAGCACCTTGCTCCCACCGGGAGCAACGGCATCATTCAATCTTTACGGGGAAGTTTTTACAGGCCTGTGGCAGGATGGCTTGAAGCTTATTTTCAGGGACAGATATCTGTACGACCTGACTGAGTTTGACAACAGCCTGTTTGAGAGGGATGACCTGGAATGGATCCGGAAATCATACCTGGTCGTGTTGCAGCAGGCATGGGATAAATCTTTTTATGACAGGTTTGAAGGTAAATACCGTTATGGCGAACAATTAAAGCAATATAATAACCTGTTTGGCTACCCGGATGTTTACGGAATATGGCCAACATGGCCACGCCTGGGAGTTGACATGAGAAACCAGTGGGACCTTTATGATGACCTGCCGGGAGGAACCGGACAGCTGAGGAATTTTGCCAGGATGTCAAGACAGACAAATACCAGGTTCTTTATTGCCTATAATCCGTGGGATCAGAGTACGAGACAGGAAAATCCATATACGGGAATGGCACGGCTGATTAATGAAATTGAAGCCGATGGAGTGGTGCTGGATACACGTGGAAGTTCAAGCTTTGAGTTGCAGGCTGCTGCTGACAGCGTCAGGGAAGGAGTGGTAATGTATTCCGAAGGGATGGCAATAATAAAAGATATGCCGGGAATAGTTTCCGGAAGGGTTCATAATGCTATTTTCCTGGCTCCTGAACTGAACCTTAACAAGGTGATAAAACCTGAATTTGCCATTTTCAGGGTACTCGATGTGGGTGAAGCAATACTGCACCGCGAAATAGCAGTAGCATTTTTTAACGGCTATGGCTCAGAGCTTAATCTTTACCGGCCGGGAAGATATCATCAGGTCGACCGGGATTACGAATATCTTGCCAGGACAACAATGATACTAAGGGAAAACAGTGACGCCTTCCTGGATAATGACTGGCAACCCCTGGTCGGATCGGGTAAAGACAGGCTACATGTCAACAGGTGGAAGAATGGTGATAAAATAATATATTCAGTGTTAAATATGGATCCTTCCGGTTGCGATGAACCCTTAATAGAAATTGAAAAGGAGGAAGGCTATCACTATGTAAGCCTGTGGCATCACAGGGAACTGGAACCTGTAAAATCAGGCAACAAATATCTTGTGAATGTGTCAACGGAACCTTATCATCCCTCATACACCGGAACAAGGATGGAAGGTAGTCTTGACTGCATAGCCCGTTTCCCTGAATTACTGAGTGTTAAAATGGCCCGGGATTCCCTGTATATAAGCAGCCAAATGAAGGGCCTCCTCAGGATATGGAATGAAATGCCATCATACCGGTCTGAAGCTGTTGAGTTAGACTTAAACGGGAGTGTTAACCTTGATATTAATACCCTGTTCCCGGCTTTTGAAGGGAAGATCATAATTCAACTATTCTATGATGATATACTTGTAGATGAGGTTGTTACGGAATTCAGGGGAGGCAGGCCCTGGCTGATAAGTGAGGTGGAAAGGACAGAAGCCCATAAGGGTAAATATCCCAGGGATATGGTATTGATACCCTCGGCGGAAATAAGTTATGAACTGAAATCAAATGATGATTTTATTCCCTATCCCGAGAGCAGTAAGGAAATTGTACGTCAGATTGATTCTTTCCTCATCGATAAATTTCCTGTTACCAATGAACAGTATTACAGGTTTATAAGTGAAACGGGCTACCTGCCCGCTGACACTGTAAATTACCTTAAACACTGGGTTAACGGGATTTATGAACAGGGTAAGGGAAAGTATCCGGTTGTCTATATCAGCCTTGAAGATGCAAAAGCATATGCCAGGTGGGCTGGGAAGAGGCTGCCCACTGAAGCGGAATGGCAGCTGGCAGCCAGGGGCACCGATGACCGTTTGTGGCCCTGGGGCGATGAGTTTCATGGAACAAAGTGTAATAATGCATTTGGAAGACCAACACCCGTTGATGCCTTCAGTAAGGGTCAGAGTCCTTACGGTGTAATGGATATGGTAGGAAATGTATGGCAGCTCACAAATGATGTTTACGATAACGGGATATATTATTTCGTAATAATACGGGGCGGAAGCTATTACAAGCCAACCTCAAGCTGGTGGTATGTGCAGGGAGGACCTCAATCACTTGATAAGAGACAGATGCTCCTTCTCGTATCGCCGGGTTTTGACCGTTGTGCCACGGTGGGATTCCGGTGCGTAAGGGATATTTGATGGTTTATATCTGCCTTACTCCATCCTCAATGGTGGGCAGGTAGAATTCGGCTTTCAATCCTGTTGCAGAAGTGTAGGCCTTGCCGAGTTTTTCAATGAAACTGTTGATCCGGCTTCTTGCCACAATGCTTACACTGCAGCCCCCGAAGCCGGCACCGGTCATCCTGCTGCCAAGAGTACCATCGATTTCACGCGCTTCATAAACAATTGCATCCAGCTCTTTGCCTGTTACTTCATAATCATTCCTCAGAGAGTCGTGTGATTCATTCATTAACTTACCGAAATTAATCAGGTCACCCTTATGAAGAACATTTACTGCCTGCAAGACCCTGTTATTCTCTGTTATAACATGCCGTGCCCTTTTCCTGACTGTTTCGTCAGGAATCAGCTCATCAAGCAGATGCAGGTCATTTATGCTTAACTGGCTGAGGTGGTCGATATGTATTTTACTCCTAAGGTATTTCACAGCCTTTTCACATTCGCCACGACGCTCATTGTATTTTGAGCCGGTGAGCCCTCTCCGCTTATTGGTATTGCTTATAACTATCTGGTAATTTCGGAGCTCAACGGGAATGACATCGTAATTCAGGGTACCACAGTTCAGGAAGATAGCCTTTCCCTTCTCACCCATCCCAACAGCAAACTGATCCATTATGCCACAATTCATCCCGACAAAAGTATTTTCCGCATGCTGGCTGAGTTTAACCATCTCTGGGATTGACAGGCCTGCCTTAAACAGTTCGTTCACTGCATAGGCAGTAACCATTTCTCTGGATGCTGAAGATGAGAGGCCGGCTCCATTGGGGATATCACCATAAAAAAGCATCTCCATGCCTCCCGGTTTAATACCCCTGTCAAGATACTCCGATATTACACCCAGGGGGTAGTTGACCCATTGGCCAGATTCATTTTTTTTTATAGAGCCTGTGCTCTGTGAATCTGAAAAATCAAAATTCATAGTGTTCAGCAGGAGTCGATCATCATTCCTCTTTCTGACGAGTAGATAAGTCCCGAAATTAAGTGCACAGGGAAGAACAAATCCCTTATTGTAATCTGTATGTTCACCTATGAGATTAAGCCTGCCGGGACAAAAAAAAATAACAGGATCATCTGTCCTGTTACCATATTTTCTGAAGAACTCTTCCCTGAATTTTGACAGTTCCATACTAGACTTTTATTTTCTTTTCTATTTCCGTTATCTGATTCCTGAAGTGTTTATCGGTATCAATAAGGTTATTAACTGTTTTACAGGCATGCAACACAGTTGCATGATCTTTACCTCCTATCTGTGACCCTATGCTGGCCAGAGAAGCCTTGGTAAGGTTTTTACTGAAGTACATTGACACCTGCCTTGCCTGAACAATCTCTCTTTTGCGGGTTTTACTCTGCATGAGCTCTACTGGTATCCTGTAATAATCACAGACAATTTTCTGGATAAACTCAATAGTAATTTCTCTTGAGGTATGCTTGACAAGCTTATTAATCATCTGCCTGGCCAGTTCAAGGGTTATCTCTTTCCTGTTAAGAGTTGACTGGGCATAAAGGGATATAAGAACAGCTTCCAACTCCCTTATATTGTTTGTAATATTTGCAGCCAGGTATTCAAATATTTCCTCATCAAGCTCTATGCCATCGTTGTAGGCTTTCTTCTTCATTATGGCCAGCCTTGTCTCATAATCTGGTTTCTGAAGATCGGCTAACAGGCCCCATTTAAATCGCGACAATAATCTCTGTTCCATGCCCTGAAGTTCAACAGGCGGACGGTCACAGGTCATAATAAGCTGTTTCCCGCTCTGGTGAAGATGATTGAAAATGTGAAAGAAAGTGTCCTGTGTTTTTTCCTTTCCTGCAAACTCGTGAACATCATCAAGAATCAATACGTCAATCATCTGGTAGAAATGCAGGAAATCATTCCTGTTATTATTTCTTATTGATTCGACAAACTGAGTCTGGAATTTATTGGCATTTACATAAAGCACAACTTTTTCATGGAACTGCTCCTTAACCTGTATGCCAATGGCCTGAGCCAGGTGAGTTTTACCAAGCCCTGAATCTCCATATATCATAAGGGGATTGAAAGCTGTACCTCCGGGATTGTTTCCCACGGCTATTCCGGCCGACCTTGCCAGCCTGTTACAATCACCTTCAATAAAATTCTGAAAAGAATAATCCGGGTTGAGTCTTGGATCAAAATGAACTTTTTTAATCCCCGGGATAATAAAAGGATTCTTAATTGAGGTCTGAGCTACCTCATAGGGCACCGATACAGGCTTATTTTTAAGTTCTGTCTTATTGCTCGAAGGATATTTAACTGTATAGGGTTTTCCGTTGGAGAACTGGGTATTCTCCATCACTACATTATATTCCAATTTTGCATCATTGCCTAATATTCTCCTGAGTGTTTTGCGAAGAACATCAATGTACTGCTCTTCCAGGTATTCATAAAAGAAGGGACTTGGGACCTGGATGGTCAGTACATTATTCTTAAGCTTCAGAGGTATGATAGGTTCGAACCACGTTTTGTAACTTATCGATGGGATTATGTCCTTAATAATCCCAAGACATCCTTCCCATACCTCATGATGTGATTTATTCATGTAGATTAGCGGTTAACAATTTGTAAGGTCTAGCACAGGGTTAAAATCAGAAGCAATATTTGCAAAAAAAAAACTTAAAAAAAAAATTTTTTTCACTTGACTTTTACAAAAAAATCCTATGGTATTAGCTTTCAATCAATTAAAATTTTAAAAAAAATAATTAATCTTAAAAGCCAGAAAATCAATGATATA
>Ga0190358_1000076_pt1 | contig 36923 bp, 27 predicted proteins | sample 48721812_MG_FD_161666 | JGI IMG/M metagenome (GOLD analysis project Ga0190358, IMG submission 161666) | Hydrothermal vent microbial mat bacterial communities from Southern Trench, Guaymas Basin, Mexico - 4872-18-1-2_MG | ecosystem: Environmental > Aquatic > Marine > Hydrothermal vents >... | reverse complement strand
CAGTACATTATGGTAAAGTAGAAATCATTCCTGGGGTTCAGTGCGATGGTTACGTGCTGGATGATGGCATGGCATGTTTAAGCGAACGTGGGGCTGCTGATTTGTTGGGGATGAAACACGCTCCCCTTCAACGCGTGGCACCTAACTGGCCACCAAAAACGCTAGAACCGTTTGTAGATAAGGGTTTGAGCGTGGCACTTAAATTGATAAAAGTGGTGGCTAAAAATAGTCCTCACCAAGGGCGAAATATTGTTGTTTATAGCACTTCATTTATCGAATCTTTTATACGTGGCTATTCGTTAGCATTGGCACATCGCAAATTAAGACCAAACCAAGTACATATTGGGGAAAGATGTGTTATTTTGCAATCATCTTTGGTAATAACCGCACTAGAAACCGCCATCAAAGAAGCCTGCGGTATACCTACAAACATCCAAGCAACCGCTCAAAAGAATTACACCAACATCGTCAAGTTAATGAAAGAGTCGGGTTTAAAATGTTCGGTGAGTGATGACATAGCCATTAAAACGGATATGACTGGTTTTCTTGATATTCCGCAAAGTACGCTTAATAGTTTTCTAGGTAAACATCGGGAAACGATTAAACCCATTAAGCTTGAAAGGGCAACTATTAGGGCTATTGGTTCTAAAGCTTCACGTATGAATGGTTATTATATACAAGATGTCGGCACAATCGCTTTAGGCATAGATAGCGTCATTGGAATTGGTTTGAAAGAAAAAATGTTTGGTAGTGTTAGTTCTTTAGCTAAATTGGATACCAAGGGCGAAATTGAATGGCAGCAAGTATTAGCAGAGATTTTTGCTGGTTTCAGTTTTTATCATAATTATCAGATTGATCGTTATAGAGTGGATTTCTATGTCAAAGAGTTAAATTTGATTCTTGAATGTAATGGTTATGACAATCATGCCAATTATGATCAAATTTATGAAGCACAAAGGGAGCAGTTTTTAAATAATTATCGCGTGGTACGCTTTCATCATCAAGTTGATTTGAAAACGCTTTTTAATAGCATTTTACGAGCTAAAATGGGTACAATTACTAAATTATACAATTATGTTTATCCTGAAACTTCTAAAAGTTCAGCAACCGAATTAAACTTTTGCTGATGATGTCAGTTAAGTTTAATCCCTTAACCTTTAAAACAAGAGGTAATTTATGACTGAAAGACAGGCAGTAGGTAAAGTAGAAATCATTCCTGGGGTTCAGTGCGATGGTTATGTGCTTGATGATGGCATGGCATGTTTGAGTGAACGTGGTGCTGCTGATTTGCTGGGAATGGATCATGCGCCACTAAAACGCATGGTGCCTATTTGGCCTCCAAAAACACTCAGACCATTTGTAGATAAGGGTTCGAGCATGGTGCCTACTTTATCGTCAAGTTAATGAAAGAGTCAGGTTTAAAATGTTCGGTAAATGATGACATTGCAATTAAAACTGACATGACTGATTTTCTTGATATTCCGCAAAGTACGCTTAATAGTTTTCTGGGTAAACATCGGGAAACGATTAAACCTATTAAGCTTGAAAGGGCAACTATTAGGGCTATTGGTTCTAAAGCTTCACGTATGAATGGTTATCATATACAAGATGTTGGCACAATCGCTTTAGGCATAGATAGCGTCATTAAGTATTAGCAGAGATTTTTGCGGGTTTTAGTTTTTATCATAATTATCAGATTGAGCGTTTTTATGAAGCACAAAGGGAGCAGTTTTTAAATAATTATCGCGTAATACGCTTTCATCATCAAGTTGATTTGAAAACGCTTTTTAATAGCATTTTACGAGCTAAAATTGGTACAATTACTAAATTATACAATTATATTTATCCTGAAACTTCTAAAAGTTCAGCAACCGAATTAAATTTTTGCTGATTTGTGCAAAAATTCATAATAATCTTTAATTCAAGCAGCTGAACCGATGGATAGCACAACCACTTATTCCCGAATTAAATTATAATTTACTTCGAGCCTGATCTCTTTAATTGAATTAGGAATTAGTAATTGCCAATTGAAAAATTGGACGTAAAAAATATTTTTATATTAGCTGAAGTCTTTAAAATTACTGCAATCGAAGAAAATATTATTTTGACCTAGAAAAAATTTTCATAAAAAGCTTGACCTTTTCTGAAAGACGTGGTAGTATGGGTACTCCATATAAAAGTCATTTTTGACTATTAATGATTAACGGGATCACTGATTACTAATTTTCTTGCACAACCACTTGAATGCTTCCCCCAAGTTTCAAGCGGAGTCGGGTGGCAACGGCTTGCTTCGGAAAGCCTGATAAGTTTGACCGACAATTTGTTTTATAGGGGTGCCGGTATGAATTCTCGTTTAACATCGACGCTTTTGCTACGAGAATGCGTTCCCACGCTGGCGCGTTGGAACGAGAAACGATAATAATGACTATTGAAACAAACTACCCGGCGGATTTGAAATAGGTCTGACCTACTCACCAACAAGAAAAACTAAATCTGATAAAGTAGAATTAGTGGAACCGCCATTTTTCATGATAAATCTAATGGTACATAACTGAAAATGAATTTTAAAGTCATCATAGAACCCGGTGAAGATGGTTATTTTGTAGCTCATTGCCCTTCATTAAAAAGTTGTTGGTCACAGGGCAAAACCAAAGAAGAAGCCATCCTAAATATCTGTGAAGCTATTAAGTTATATCTAGAACCAGAACCCATTGAACTTATTGTAGCTAAAAACCGTGACGTTGTTGAACTGACTCTATGAAATTACCATTACTATCAGGAAGGGAAGTATTGAACGCGTTAGAACGAATGGATTTTTTGGAAGTTCATCGTCGGGGCAGTCACGTCAAAATGAAACATCTCGACGGAAGGACAATCGTTTTTCCATATCACGACGAAATTGATCGTTATACTCTTAAAGGTGCTTTACGTGATGGCGATATTGATATAGAAGAATTTCATAATAATCTTTAATTCAAGCATCTGAACCGATGGATGGCACAACCACTTGAATGCTTCCCCCAAGTTTCAAGCGGAGTCGGGTGGCAACTGCTTGCTTCGGAAAGCCTGATAAGTTTGACCGACAATTTGTTTTATAGGGGTGCCGATAATGACCAGTTTTGGTATTTTCGGTAGGACGAAATGTGTAATTCTTTTTTTTAATTAGGAATTGACCATTTTATTATTTGCTTTTTGACTATAGGAGGAGAATATGATGAACTCATATCTTCGACGAAAGCGTGTTTCTATGCAAAACACTAATTTGGAGCCACCTCGTGTAGGGTGGCGAAACTTACTTGCCCAGTCTGTAATGACTGGGGTGTTTGCTATCTTTTTGATGGGCAGTATTTTGCCATTGAACGCATTGGCTTCGGATTATAAGGTTCAAGTCCGTTTTATGGACATGTTCAATCAAACCGCAACTGGCCTCACTGTGACAGCAAATGGCAAAACCGCAACCTTGAATGGTAATTATTATGTGATAACCGGGTTGTCAGAAAACAGTTATACGTTGACAATGTCAACGCCTGGCTATAAAACAGTCACCTGCGACTTCAGTGTGGGTTCTAACCATCCCAGTCATAATTGTGGAAATTTCTACGCAGTTAATGCAACGAATGGATACCGTATTGAAGGGCGCACGATTGATGCATCAGGCAGTGTTTTAGCCGGTGTTAAAATATCATTCGATGGCAAACAGACAACCAGCGATGCCAGTGGTAACTTTGGTATAGACTTTTCAACGGCGGGATCGTACACGCTGACCTTTGAGAAATCGGACCATTTGACCGTTACAAAAGGCTTTTATGTGAGTGACAGTAAGCCACGATACCCTATAGGAAATGTTAGAGTCATCACTGGCTATACAGTTACGGGGATTGTTCAAGATATCGACCAACAACCATTTGCCGGTGTGTCCGTCCAAGTTGGTGATCAAAGTGCAACAACTGGTAGTGATGGAAGCTATACTGTTACTGGTATATTAAGTCATGGTAGTCATACACTGACACTGTCAAAAAGTGGTAAAACGTTGACTCGCTCAATTAGTATCTCTGAAAGTCAGCCTGTTTACCCCATGTACACATTGTATATGGTGGATGCTTATATCATTTACGGTGGTGTTTATGATGTGTATAACCAACCCATTGCTGGTTTCAATGTAGAAGCTGATGGTAATTCGGCAACCACAGACGCAACCGGAAAATACCAAGTTATGGTATCAAGTGTCGGCACTCACACTGTCACCCTAAAGCAAAGTGGTTATAAGGAAGTGACAACATCTGGGAGTGTTAGTGATACTACTCCAAATAATCAAGCGAAAAACAATTTGTATGCCATTTCAACCACAGATGGTTATCGAATAGAAGGTTCTGTCAATCTGGTAGATTCTGCCGTTCCTTTCTCCCAAGTCACTGTAACATTGGGCGATTTAACAGCGACACCAGATAGTGATGGTAAATTTGAGCTCAAGGGCTTACTGCAACCTGGTAATCATAATCTGACTGTGACAGTGGCAAATGATGGTTATGTTGCGATGAGCAGACAAGTTTCCGTTTACGATAACAAGCCATATCATGTATTAGGTGCATTTAACTTTGCACCTAGTTTAAAAATGGCACTTAATACGTCTAGCGGTACAGTCCAACAAGGTGGCACTATAGCTTATACAGTAAGTGTTGCTAATAATGGTTATGGTCCTGCAGGTTATGTTAAAATGTGGACCACTCAACCTTTGCCTGGGTGCATCCACTTTGTTTCAGCTACACCGATTGAGCCATTACTAGCCAATTATAATGTAGCACCTACGGGTGAAACATCTAACATAACGAACGACTGCGATATCACTGATGAAACAAAAATCCTAGATTGCAAATATCTTGGCACTTTAGGCGGTAAAAAGACGACACAAATGAAAGTCGTGGTAAGTGTTGGTTGTGGTAGTTCTGGTAGTTCTAGTAGTTCTGGTAGTGGTTCTGGTAGTTCTAGTACATGGACACAACCACCGCCACCATTTAGTTTGTCCTTCGCAGCTTCTGGGATGCCCTGTCAAAATTGTAGCAATGTTGATGATCAGGATCCTATTGAACCACCGCCGATTGTGAAATTCATACCCGTTGAGCCATTCCTTTCTTTGAGTATAAATGGCGGTCCTAGTCAAGTTGAAGTAGGTGAAAGTCTATCTTACACCTTGAAAGTCAGCAACAGCGAAAAAGCACCTTCTGCTGTGACTAATACCAAACTTCAGATAGCCTTACCTGATTTGGTAGAACTGGCTTCTATTACACCTGAACAAGGTAATTGTAGTGGGACTGGTACGACTTTGACTTGTAATTTGGATACCTTGCCGAATAATAGCATTACCTCAGTCGCTTTGGTTCTTCAATCCAAGTTAGTGGGGCAGGGCAAAATCGGTTTGGATCTGACCAGCCAACAAGCACCGTCGATTCAAAAGAACTCAAGCAACTTTATGGTAGTGTCACCACCACCACCCCCGCCACCTATGCCAGTGGGCGATGCTGACTTAATGTTTGTCATTGATGATACTGGTAGCATGGGTGAAGAACTGGGGCAAATAGCCGCGAGTATCAGCGAGTTTATCTCCGTGTATGGTCAAACTGGTCCTAACGTTGGATTAGTCACATTTAAAGACAATGTAACTAACCGAATCACCAACAACAGTGGTGCATTAGCAGCTACCAATAACATGAGTTGGTTACTGAATGGCTATGGAAGCTATGTTAAAGGTATTAAACAGTTGAATGCTGATTTAGGTGCCGATTGTCCGGAAGCCTCTCTTGAAGCACTAGATTATGCTAAAGATCAGGTCAAGATCGGTGGACGCATGATACTGGTGACTGATGCTTCTCCTCATACTGGTGCGGTTGACATTGATGAACTTATCACGGACCTACTCAGTAAAGGTGTCCGCGTTGATATCATCCTTTCAGGTGATGAGTGTATTGGTAGGTGTGGTGGCGTGAGTACCGGTGACGATATCGTGAGTGCCATAGAAATATTCTCACGTATTGCCAAAGAAACTGGTGGCTTATTTGCTACGCCATTTGAAGTCAATGATGGTTCAAATTCAGGTACAACACGGTATCGGAAAGTCGCATTAAACATGATGCGAAGTACTGTATCGCCGACTGTGACGATGGTGATGCCCAACTTTATACCTCAAGGTGTCACACTTGATTTGACTATCCTGTCTGCTAACACTAGCTTTAACGCTAATAGCGAAGTCAGTTTTGGTGACGATATCAAAGTCAATAGTGTAGAAGTGCTATCTTCAACCAAAATGCGAGTCAATGTCACAGTACCAGAAAGTATCGGTACCGGATTCCGTGATATAAACGTAGTGACTCAACAAGGTGAAGACACCTCTGAAGATGCACAAGGCTTAGGCGTATTGGAAATAGTAGCTGCTTCTGATCAACCAAGTATTCTCAGCGTAACACCTGAGAGTGTATCACGGAATGGAACAGCTACCATTAAAGTCATTGGCATGAATACCAACTTTGGTAGTGGCACCAATTTGAGTTTTGGCGAATCAGGTATTACTGTGCAAAGCCTTACCGCAAACAGTAAAACTGCCTTGACAGCTATTATCAACATACCAAGTGATGCTAATCTTGGTCAACACGCTGCTGAGGTGACAAGCGGGAGTGAAGTTATAACAACGGCTTGTTCAATCAAAGCTTCACCCGCGACGGCTTCTTTGTTAGTGACTCCTTCACTTGATGAAAGCCCGATACCACGCCTCACAGAAGTCGATCCAGAACGCGGTACGCAGGGTGCATTACGTGAACTTGATATTAAGGGAGTGAATACCACGTTTGTTCAAGATGTCAGTAAATTACGCATTGGTGACAAAAATGACATTTACATACTGGAATTGACTATTCTGAGCGAGACTGAAGCAAAAGCACTCATTCAAATTGATGCAAAAGCTGAACTTGGATACCGTGATGTATTCATGTATACAGATGACGAATTTGTGTCCTTACTTGATGGGTTTGAAGTCACTCAGAGAGGACCTTGTTCTGTGGAAGGTTATGTCACCAACCAACTTGACGAACCGGTTGCTAATTTGGAATTAGACACAGGCGTTCTGCTTGGCTTTAGCGACGAATCGGGTTATTTCCAGATCACTGGATTATGGGAAGGTGAACATGAACTGGCTATTGAAGGAAGTGGTTATTCTGATGTGGTTGAATTTATAGTCAGTGACAATACTGCAATTAATGGTGATGCCAGCAGCGAAAATTGTATGGTACCGTTACAAATTGAAGTAGGTGGTTCTGACCTTTCTATTGAAATCAAGCAGGATTCATGGACAGTCTATCAAGGTGATACCTTGACGTACACTATTACAGTGACAAACAATGGTAGCGTGACAGCAACGGGTGTATCCTTTACCGATCTGCTACCAAAGGGAACTAGTTTTGTTTCTACTAATCTGCTTGATGGCGGTAATTGTGTCACAAATGAGGATGAGCATTCTGTGACTTGTAATTTGCTGGATTTGGCACCCAATCAGAGTGCTACGGTAAAGATTCAAGTTAAGGTTGACCAAATCATTAAAGGCGGATCGGTCAATACCGTTACAGTGGATTCCATTGAATATCCACTTGATGTCAAAAAGAGTTGGGCGACGTTCCTGCCCTATTTATCTGTCCACATTAAAGATAATCCTGATCCGGTCATGCCTGGTGGTGGATTACACTATATAATCACGGTTGAACTGAGCCAGTATGCTTCAAGTGCTGCAACTGAAGTTAAGTTAGTCAGTTACTTGCCTGCTGGACTTGAGTTAAAGTCTGTTAGCTCATCCGACGATGCTAATTGTGATACGAGCAATTTCCCGACGATCACTTGCGACGTGGTTGATTTAGATGTTAGTTCACCTGAAAGTATTAGCCAAGTCGAAGTTGATATTAATGTAGTACTCAAGGATCCAGGCTTATTGCTTCTGATTAACGAAGCTCAAGTCAGTGCTAAAGGGTATTCCATTGATAAGGAAAAGGAACGTACCAAGGTATACATTCCACCCGATTATCAAGTGGATTTAGCCCTTGTCATAGATGTCACTGGTAGTATGCAGCCTGAAATGAATGGCACCAAAAATGCGGTGAATAATTTTATAGAAGCTTTGAAGGCGCAAAGCCAAGATTCACCACTCACGGCTTTAGTTGTCTTTAGAGATGAAGTCACGCTGAAAGCGGTGACAACTGATCTAAGTCTGGTGGAAAAAGCCATAAATGATATGGAAGCCTCTGGCGGTGGAACCTGCCCTGAAGCTTCCGTTGAAGCCCTTGATGTTGCTACTACGCATGTGAAGAAAGGCGGTACGATTTTCTTCGTAACGGATGCGTCTCCGTATGAAGATGCTGATATGACTACAATCTTTGATCGTATAAAAACGAAAGAGATTAACCTTAATGCTGTTGTAACGGGTGATTGTTCCAATCAGGATAGTTGGAATCCTATTTCCCAATAACGAGTTTAGAAATCGGATTTCTTGATTCGCAAACCTGACAGGTTTTTTTAAACTTGTCAGGTTTTTTTTTGCCCTTAAATGTGTTAGAATATGATTTAATAGTCGTATGATCATCCCGCAATCAAAATGATCATCTTCATTAGAAAAAGGTGGGTTTGCTACCTACGCTAGTTCCATAAACTAACTTAATTATGAGCGAAATAGATAAACCGAAAAAAGTGATTCAATGGCATGATCTAATTGGGTTGAATTTGATAGACTTATTTAAGGGTTCCAATTTTGAAGTTAAAACCGAACAAAATATGTCAACTCCCCAATATCTGGACGTGCTGATTATCTCGAAATCAACCGGAAAGCCGCTTGATAAGTTACCAGATGGATTTGAGTTTCTTAAGGATTACAATATATTAACGTATAAATCATTGAATGAGTCCTTGAACAAGTGGGCTATTGCGGAAGTAATTGGGCATTATGTTAGCTATCGTAAAAAGATTAGTCCCAAAGAGAAATTATTACCAGAATCAAGGTTTCAAGTTTATGCTGTCAGTACCAGTTATCCACAAAAACTGTTAGGTTCTGAAAAAAACTTTGGAAAAGAAGTTAAAAAGATAAAGGCTGGTGTTTATAAAATATCTTCACCACTTGTCGGTTCAATTATAATACTTGTTTTGAGTCAAATGGCATTGCAAGAGCAGAATGCACTCTGGCAATTATTTAGTGGTAAGGCAAGCGGATTTGAATATGGGGATGTTCACTATCAGTGGCATGAGCCCGCTGACAAATCATTGCTGAGACTTTTGTATCAATTGTATTTAAAAGAGGAGATTGATATGTCTTATACTTTTGAAGAATTTCACCGTGACTACACGATGCCCTTTATTGAGTCATTGCCGATGGAAGTAAGATTAAAGGGGATTCCACCAGATGAGATGTTCAAGCAGTTTTCGCCTTCTGAGCGTTTGCAAGGGCTGGCACCTTCAGAGCGTTTGCAAGGACTGACACGAGACGAAATCGAAGCCTATTTACAAAAGCTGAAATAGCGAGTAGTGTAGTAAATGAGTTTAAAAATCCAATTTTTGCCAAAAATCGGATTTCTGGATTCGTCACTACCTAAAATGTTAATAAACTTTTGTACACCTATATAAAAGTTTAAGTTATGCCCGCGTGCAGTATAATGTTAATTGTAACTACCCAGTTTTTAAATAAATACTATTTTTCAAAAATAGTATTTATAACACGCATCGGGCTGGGTAGTTACGATAAATTTTATTCTGATAAATCAATTGTTTAACTACTCATAAGGAGTTTTAATATGTCAAAACTTAGATTTTGTCTTAAAACGAGTTGTTGGTTGTTTATGGGTTTAGCAGTGGCTTTGCCCATCAGAGCCGATACGAGTTCATCCATGGTGTTTTGTGAAATGGCGAATAGCTGTGTCATTTTGGATAAGAAGAATGATCCCAATTTTAACAGTATTTTTGAAAATACGGTCGAAAATGTCTTACAGTCAACCATTAAGGCGACCATTATCAGCGTTACGCCTATGAAGTTACCACAAGGGAGTACGGTTGAGGTGACGGTGACTGCGCCTAATGCCCATTTCAATACTGGAAGTATTGGTAATGTGAGTGTTGGGGAGGGTGCAATTACTGTTAATCCAGGTGGCACGGTGTTATCGCCGACGAAAATCAGGCTGAGTGTGACTGTTCCATCTAACTTGGCTCTTGGTTTTTATGACATGACGGTGATAACCGAATTGTCTGATAAAACGGAAGCGGCAGCAGGGAAAGGTGTACTTCAAGTGGTTGTCCCATCTGGTAATCCAGAAATTTTGAGTATTACGCCAAGTAATGTACCGAAGCCCTTAAGTAATTATGTCCTATCTGTATATGGGCAGAATACCAATTTTAGTAATGATTCTAAGATTGATTTTGGTGATTCGGGTATCACGGGTACCGTAAAAACTGTCCATAACAATAATTTTATGGAAGTTTATATTGATGTCAGCGATGATGCACAAAAGGGCATACATAATGTCAAGGTGACAACAGGTGATGAAGTTGCCAAAAACACGCAAGTGGGTATTTTTTGGATTGTTGATGGGACTTCTTTGCCCCCTGGTATTATGGCATTAGCACCGCAATCTGGGCAGCAACGAAATACGCTTGATGTGACGATAACGGGAAGCAATACCAACTTTTCTAATAGCAGTACGGTTGAATTTCAGAATGACGATATTAAGGTGTTATCCCAAGCAGTGGCGAGTAAAACTCAAATAACTGCAAAGATCAAAATTGCTCCCGAGACGACATTGGGTTTGTATGATGTCCAGGTAACGACGGGGAGTGAGACAGTGAGCTTTTTGAAGGGGTTTACGGTTTCTTCAGCTGCGACAGTGAGCTTGGATAACAGTCAAGCGACACAGGGCAAAGAAATTACTTTGCAAATCACCGGTGAAAATACTCATTTTACGCAAGAAAGTAGCCAGGTTAAATTGGGTACTGGTATCACGGTGTCGGAAATCACGGTAAGTAATTCAACGACATTGAGTGCCACTATTAGTATTGATGACAATGCTGAAACAAGCACACGGGATGTTTTTGTCGTTACTGGTGGAGAGGAAGCGGTGCAGCTCGCTGCTTTTACAGTGAAGCAAAAAATTCCTGGTGAAATAAAATTTTCTCAGGAAAATTACAGTGTTAATGAAAATGCAGGTACATCCACTTTCACGGTTCAACGCTTTGAGGGCAGTGATGGCGAAGCGACGGTGAACTATGAAACAAGTAATGGCTCTGCCACTGCTGGTGATTTTAAAGCAACCAGTGGTACTTTCACCTGGAATAATGGAAAAAGTGATGATAAAACATTCACAGTTGATATCTTAAATGACAGTGAATTTGAAAGCGATGAAACTTTCACTATCACGTTGAAGGATAGCGCAGGTGTCAGCTTAGATACGGCAACGGTGAAAATCGTCAATGATGATCCGCAACCATCAGGAACGTCGGATCCAAACCCGGTACTAAACCCAGGTCAAATACAATTTTCGCAAGAAAATTATGAGGTAAGTGAAAATGCCAGTGGCCCTACTGTCACGGTGCAACGTTTAGGAGGCAGTGATGGTGAAGTGACGGTGAACTATGAAACAAGTAATGGCTCTGCCACTGCTGGGAATGATTTTGAAGCAACCAGTGGTACTATTACCTGGAAAGATAAAGAAAGTGGTGTTAAAGAGTTAACGCTGAATATTATTGACGATAATGTCGTTGAATCGGATGAGACTTTTACGCTTGAGTTGACGGAAGTCACGGGTGGTGCGAGTCTGGGTTCTGTCAAAACAGCTACCTTGGTGATTACTGATAATTTGGTGATTGCTGATAATGATGCTACTACTGTTCCACCTCAACCTATCGAAGAACCAACTCCACAACCTATCGAAGAATCAACTCCACAACCTATCGAAGATTCAACTCCACAACCTATCGAAGAACCGACTCTACAGCCTGAACCCGTGTCGGTAGTGGAGCCTTTAAATCCTGGTAAAATACAATTTTCCCAGGACAATTCTGATAGGGTTAACGAAAATGCAGGTTCCTACACCGTGATGGTTCAACGCTCAGATGGTACCGATGGTGAAGTGAGCGTGACAGTTGAAACCCGTGATGGTATCAAGGCAATTAGCGGGCAGGATTTTGAGGCGATGAACCAGACTCTTACTTGGTACGAAGGAGAGAGTGGGAATAAGACGTTATCGGTGAATATCCTAAATGATGTGATGGATGAGGGGGATGAAGTTTTTAAAATCCAGTTGAAGGATGTAACGGGTAATGCCAGTTTAGGTCAAGATACTTTGATGGTGACGATTGTTGATGATGATGTAGAAACTGGTAAGCCTGAGAATCCGGTTCGCATTTGCCCTGAAAGTGGTGAAGCGAAAGGTTCGTGTAGTGTGAAGGGTGTAACGATAACGGATTTGACAGTGGCGGAAAATGCCCATATTTATGGGGGAACCTTAAATGGTAACCTGGAAAATAAAGGGCAAGTCATTGATTTTATTATTGAATCCGGTTCTGTGTTAAAAAATGATTACTGGGTTTCTAACCTGACGATTAAACCTGAAGCGGTATTGATAGGTGGTATATTGACTGGCTATATCCTCAATGAAGGAACTTTGGTTGATATTGATTTTCGTGGGGCTTATGTGATAGGGGGTTATCTGGAAGGCACGATTTTCAATAATAGCAAAGTCAATGGCTATTTTGAAGATGTGTCTTTCAAGCCTAATACCCGTATTATTGGTGGCGCATTAAAAGGAGAAATTGAAGGTGATCCTCAATATCCTGCCCTGTTAGAGTCGCTTAAAGTGATGAAGAATAGTCAGCTTTCGCATGTCATAATAGGTTCTGATGTGGTATTGCCTGAGGATGTGACGTTGGGTGAAGGCGTTGTGTATATGGAAAATGCTGGGGCTATCAGTCCAAGTGAGCCTGAACTAAATACAGAAGCCCTCGTTATAGGGGGTAGCTTTGTTAATGATGGTGATTTTAAGCTACAAAATGAACTATCGCGTTCTGATTCAATAACGATTTCTGGTCGTATCCATGTTGATCCTACGCATGTTGGACTGTCCGCTGAGATTATAGTTTGCGCCGCTTATGGTCCTTTGACTCCGCCTAGTAGTAGGCGTAAACCGCTCTTCTATATGATCGATACGGAAGATGAGTTTTATCTCTGGGACGAAGAAATTGCGAATCTGGTGACTTTTAGGAAGCTGGAATTTTTAGGTGAAGTTGAAGAGATTGAGATGTACACGGGCATTTTTGATTTTGTGGGTGTACTAAATATCTACTTTGGATATCGTTTAGAGGATGGTACCGTCGTTTATAATTTGAAGACGGTTGATGTGACCATCGTGGAGTAGGGAGCCTTACCAATTAGAAATACCATTTTTTCAAAAAAAATGGTATTTCTAAAACAATTCACAATTCCCAATTAAACATACTTCACTTCTAAAATTTCATATTCCTTGTTACCACTGGGGGCTTGTACAACGGCTACATCGCCTTCTTCTTTAGCTATCAAGGCACGAGCTATAGGTGAAGTGATTGAGATTCGGTTGTCTTTAACGTCTGCTTCGTCTTCGCCAACAATTTGATAACTTACTTCTTCTTCGGTTTCAACATTCATCAATTCGACAGTCGCACTGAAAACCACTTTACCACGCGCATTGATTTTAGTAATATCAATGATTTCTGCGTTAGCCAGTTTGCCTTCTAGTTCTATGATACGCCCTTCAATAAAACTTTGCTGTTCACGCGCCGCATGATATTCGGCATTTTCCTTTAAGTCACCAAGCGCACGCGCCTCAGCAATGGCTTGGATCACGTTAGGGCGTGCCACACTTTTTAATTCATGTAATTCTTCACGCAATTTTTGTGCGCCGCGAGTTGTCATGGGTGATTTTTTCATATTGATTTTCCTAATTCCTTATGCAAATCTTGTAAACAATTAACATCAGTTGTATTGAGTATCTTTAAAGCCAGTATCGTTGCCCTGGCACCAGCGACCGTTGTTGTATAAGTGACTTGATGCTGTAAGGCGGATCGACGAATGGCAAACGAATCCGCTATTGCTTGTTTACCTTCTGTCGTATTGATAATCAAATTGATTTCATCATTTTTTATCCTATCAACGATATTAGGTCTACTATCAGTGACTTTATTAACAATCGTGCTTGTCATTCCTGCTTGTTGAAGTGCCAGAGCCGTACTTCGTGTGGCTAATAGTTCAAAACCCAAGTTTGCTAATTCTCTGCCAATATCGACGATTGCCGGTTTATCAGCATCCCGTACACTTAAAAAGGCGATACCAGAGCGTGGTAAATTAATGCCCGCCGCCAGTTGTGATTTAGCAAACGCTTCACCAAAACTTTGCCCTACCCCCATGACTTCACCAGTCGATTTCATCTCAGGACTGAGTAAGGGATCTACCCCTGCAAATTTGGCAAAAGGAAAAACGGCTTCTTTGACAGAATAGTAACTGGGGATACATTCTTTAGTCACACCTTGCGCTGCTAAACTGCGCCCAACCATACAGCGAGCGGCAATACGTGCTAAAGATAAGCCGGTTGCCTTAGAAACAAATGGAACGGTGCGCGAGGCACGCGGGTTGACTTCTAAAATATAAATGCTTTGGTTTTGAATAGCAAATTGGGCATTGGCTAATCCTACTACTTTTAAAGCAGTTATCATACGGGTCATTTGCTCACGCAATTGATCCTGTATCATTTGTGATAAACCGTAAGGTGGCAAAGAACAGGCTGAATCTCCGGAATGTACCCCGGCTTGTTCAATATGTTCCATAATACCGCCAATAATGACAGATTCACCGTCACAGATTGCATCGATATCGACTTCTATCGCGTCTTCTAAAAAATGATCGAGTAATACGGGTGATTCATTGGAGACGGCTACCGCTTGGCGCATATAATTTTTTAAGTCATTTTGGTTATAGACGATTTCCATCGCTCGTCCACCCAGGACATAAGACGGTCTAACAACAAGCGGATAACCAATTTCATCCGCCAGGGTTAATGCCTCTTCAGTCGTGCGGGCAGTGTGGTTAGGTGGTTGCAATAAACCAAGTTGATGAATTAATTGTTGGAAACGTTCACGATCTTCGGCTAAGTCAATCGAATCAGGGCTAGTGCCTATCATCGGCGCACCGGCGGCTTCTAAGTCTCGTGCCAATTTTAACGGTGTTTGCCCACCATATTGTACAATGACACCTTTGGGTTTTTCTAAGTCTATGATTTCTAAGACATCTTCTAAAGTTAAGGGTTCAAAATAAAGTCGGTCCGATGTGTCATAATCAGTGGACACGGTTTCCGGGTTACAGTTGATCATGATAGTTTCATAACCATCATCGCGTAAAGCCAGGGCAGCTTGGACACAACAATAATCAAATTCAATGCCTTGACCGATACGATTAGGACCGCCGCCCAATATTATAATTTTATCGCGTTGGCTAGGGCAAGCTTCGCATTCTTCTTCATAGGTTGAATACATATAGGCGGTAGTGGCTGCAAATTCAGCGGCGCAGGAGTCTACACGCTTGAAAACGGGGCGTATGTTAAATTGATGGCGTAAATTCCTAATGATTTTTTCTTCGATATCAAATAGTTGTGCTAAACGCCGATCTGAAAAACCTTTACGTTTGAGGGCACGGATGCGATCAGCCTCTATATTTTCTAAACAGCCAATACATAAACTGGACTCTTCATCGACTAAATTAGCAATTTGGACCAAGAACCAGGGATCGATAGCGGTGAATTTTTGTACCTCTTCAATTGACCAACCTGCACGAAATGCGTCGGCGATATACCATAAACGTTCCGGTCCTGGCACTTGTAATTGATAGCGCAGCAAATCGCGTACTTCATTTGATGTCAAATCTAAATCAGGATCTATACGTTCATCTAATCCATTAACACCGGTTTCTAAACCGCGTAGGGCTTTTTGTATGGATTCTTGGAAGGTGCGTCCAATCGCCATGACTTCACCAACGGATTTCATTTGTGTTGTTAATAAAGCTTCGGCTTGTGGAAATTTTTCAAAGGCAAAGCGAGGTACTTTGGTTACAACGTAATCAATGGTGGGTTCAAACGAGGCGGGGGTGGCACCGCCTGTGATTTCATTGGCGAGTTCGTCTAAGGTATAGCCGATAGCTAATTTAGCAGCGACTCTGGCGATTGGAAAGCCTGTGGCTTTTGAGGCAAGGGCTGATGAGCGTGAAACGCGGGGATTCATTTCAATAATTATCATGTGCCCATTTGTTGGATTAATAGCAAATTGTACATTAGAGCCCCCGGTATCTACTCCGATTTCTCGCAATACCGCTATTGAGGCATTACGCATGATTTGATATTCTTTGTCGGTCAGCGTCTGAATGGGTGCGACGGTGATAGAGTCGCCGGTATGTACGCCCATGGGATCTAAATTTTCTATTGAGCAGACGATGATGCAATTATCCTTATGATCGCGTATTACTTCCATTTCAAATTCTTTCCAGCCCAGCACGGATTCTTCAATTAATAATTCATTAATAGGAGATAATTCTAAGCCCCGTTCACAAATAGCGGTAAATTCTTCACGGTTATAAGCGATACCGCCTCCACTACCGCCCAGGGTAAAGGAGGGGCGAATAACAATGGGAAATCCTATTTGGCTTTGCGCTTCAAAAGCGTCACCTAGGTGACGGGCGATAAATGAACGAGGCATTTCTAAGCCAATGTTTCGCATAGCGTCGCGGAATTTTTCCCGATTTTCGGCTTTTTCAATTGCTTCAATAGATGCCCCGATCATTTCTACATCAAATTGCTCTAAGATTCCCTCACGTACTAAATCTAGGCTACAGTTTAGGGCAGTCTGCCCGCCCATGGTGGGTAATAGGGCATCTGGGCGTTCACGTTCAATAATGCGGGCAACGGTTTGCCATTGAATGGGTTCAATATAGGTGGCATCAGCCATTTCCGGATCTGTCATAATGGTGGCAGGGTTAGAATTGACTAAGATGACACGATAGCCTTCTTCTTTCAAGGCTTTACAGGCTTGCGCCCCAGAATAGTCAAATTCACAGGCTTGCCCAATGACAATTGGACCGGCACCTATGATTAAAATACTTTTTAAATCAGTACGTTTCATTTTTTTCAGTTATCCAGAAAAGTTTTATTTGGCAACAAATACTATATATGGCAAAGTTGGATTTGGGGTTAAAAGCCGTTTTATATATTTCGCTGGATAATCCTATCATTAATGGTTATAAATTGCTTGAAATTGCAGAGGGATTTTATCAAAAAGGGGGAAAGATATTATTAATTGATGAAATTCATTATCAGGCGAATTTTGAGCTGGATTTAAAAACGATTTATGATTTTTTTGACATTAAGGTGGTTTTTTCAGGTTCTTCCGCTATTGCTTTAGATAAAGCGGATTTGTCAAGGCGAGTTGTGATTTATAAAGTACCTGTTTTGTCTTTTCGTGAAAAAATTGAACTTTTCAAAGATCATAATTCTTAAAGACTTATGATTTTTAGCGCCCTAAAAAGTTCAAATTATAGCCGTTTGCAGTATTTCATTCATTCAGAAATCCGATTTTTGGCAAAAATCGAATTTCTATCTACTAACCATCAACTGATTTCTAAACGATGAAGGGATTTTTCAAGTTGTACACAGTCGTCAGTCATTTTATAGAGATAGTTTTTTTCACCATCTTCTCCCTGGGCATGAAAATAACCTGATAGTTTTAAACCACTTTTTGCAATGAGAGAAAGCATACTTTTGAAAAATTTCAAGCCTTCTTCCGTGACATCAGCCCCGTAAAATAAATAAGCTGTCCAATTAATGTTGGCTTCATTCCAGCACCAGCCTTTCAAATACAAACTTAATTTCGGATCCGCCTCATATTGTTTTTGAAGCGATTTGAGCATTTCAATAGTGTGTGAAAAATTTTCTGGCTCAACTTCAAGCCAACCTCGTAGTGAATAGTAGTATGCCATGTTTATTGTTCCTTATTCCAAATAACCAATTTTCCTCCCTTTTCTTCAATATATTGTTGAATATCAGAATGGGGAGCGTATTTAAACCAAAACTCTGCTGTTTTGGATCGATCTTTCGCCATTTTTATGGTTTCTTTAATCTGAGTTCTATTTTTTTTATTCAAAAAATTTTTGGGTTTTTTAATGGCAGATTCGGAGTCTTTTGCCTGTATTAAAGCCTCATTTGTAACACTGTCAATCTCCTTTTTATTAATAACCTCTGATATTCCACCTGTTTTTTCACGAACATCTTCTTCATATTGTTTACCAGCCTCACCATGTTCTTTTCCTGATTTTGGCATTTTCAGTTTGTTCCTATAACCTTTTGAGTTATTGCTGATTAATCCCTAAAACTAATAAATATTAATTATTAATTTTAATTATAATATAGACAAGCCAAAATATCCGTTGACCTGGTACCTCGGATAACGGTTTTGCCTACCATCACTTTGGGATTAAGAATAATCCGCTCACATAGGTGTTCGGGATTTTTATAAGCCCTTGTATAAAGGCACTTTAGCTCAAAATGATTTTCATGACTAAAACTCATAAATAGGGCGAACACGCAGGTTCGCCCTACCAATTAACGCGCCTGCAATTTTCGCAACATATTTTTAACATACGCATTACTGGGCTCAATCGCTAAGACTTTTTGGTAAATGGCGGTAGCTTCATCATATCGCCTGGTTAAGCTTAAAAGGCTACCGAGATTAATATGCGCTTTTAGATTATGTGGGTAAATTTTAATGGCTTGGCGGTAAGAGGCTTCTGATTCACTAAAACGTTTTTGCTCAAAATAAATATTACCCTGGTTAACTAAAAATTTAGCTTGATCAAAGGGGCGCATGAGATGTTTCATTGCCAAAGCACGCTGAATCCAGAATAGCGCTCTTTTATATTTGCTTAAACTTTTGTAAGCGACAATTAAATTCAGTGCGGTTTCGACATCAAAGGAAAATGATTGAGAACCATCCGGATTTCGGTGTCGCGTGACAGCATGATTTAAAACATCAATGCTTCTTACAAGCGTTTTTTGACTTTGCTTAGTATGCCCTTGTGCTTTTTCTAATTGCCCCCTTTGAACCAAATGTTTGCCGAGGATAATCCAACCTCGTTTCTTTTCAGGTGATTGTTCGACATTGTGTTGCCATAGGGCGACTGGATCGCGCCACTTCTGATTGCGTTGCCAAGTTGTTGTGCCTAATATTAATAATAAGCTCATTGTTAAGCTCATCATTATGACTGGGGTTAGGTGTGAATTTAGCCATTGGGGTATTTGTACCACGAGTAGCCAGGCACATAGCACTGCTAAACCTAAATTAGGTAAATAAGTACGATGTTCAAATATGACATCGCGGATTGGGATTAAACTGGATTCGACTGCGTGGGCGAGGTAATAAAAGAATATGCCAAATGCTACCAACGGGCGGCGGCGTAATTGATAGGCTGCTAAACTCAATAATAAGAAATGCCCCATGAAAGCCCATATTGCTTCACTATGCAAGAGCCTAGCAATTAAGTGATAGCGTTCATGTATATAAAAAAAGCTATCTGTTATTGGGTAACTATAATCAATGTGTGAACTGGCAGTCCAAAAAAATAGACTGATATAAGTCCATAAAACACTCATTTGCGTTGCAAGGTATGAGGTACGGGAAATCATAGTCGTTTCCCGCGTGAGGGCTTCCATGGCTTCTAATGAAAATGGGTTTTGCTGAAATAGATAAGCCAAGATAATCCAGACTATCCCTACACCAGTGGCTGCTATACCGCCCGCCAGAATTAAATGTCGTTTAGAACCAGGGAAAAATAGTAATTCTAATAACAATAAACTAATAGGCAAAGTCGCTGTATTTTGTTTAGTCAAAAATCCGAGTAATGCGAATAGGATACAAGCTAATATCCAAAAAGTACGCAGTTTCCAGTTTTCCGTTAAACGCGCCTGGATAAAACTCGCCATAGTAGCGATATAAAATAGGGCTGCTAATGAAGCGAGCCTTTGTACAATATAAGTGACTCCCTGAATTTGCAAGGGATGGAGTACAAATATCAGTGCTGCGATAAGTGGCAACCAGCGTTTATTTTCTTCTGATAAAACGGTATTAAGGGCAGGGGTACGCACTAAACCGCGTAATAAACCCAATATCGCACAGCCCGTTAAAAAGTGAATTAAGATATTAATGACATGATAGCCAGCAACTTGAAATTGGTGAACTTGATAATTAAGGGCAAAGCTGAAATAGCCAACAATTCGTAGGGCAGAAAATTGCCATAATTCTGCTAAAGTGCCCTGCCAATCAAAAATGATTGGATTTTCCTGAATTGATGAAAAATCATCTAGGTAAAATGGTACATCTAAAGTGTGTCCATAAGTCAGTACGATAGCAAGTGCCAATAATAAGACTTGCACGCTACTGAGTTTCATTAAAATATTTTTATTCATTTGGGGATAGGGAATAGGGAATAGGGAATAGGGAACAGTTCATAATTGATAACTCATTGAAAATAGAAATCCCATTTTTCAAAAAATGGGATTTCTTAATATGCCTTGGTAACTGATAATAGAAGTACTATTAGAACCAAGGCTGGAAGGCAGTGAGAATGAGAAAAGTTTCTAATGAGTCTTCTTTTTCAGCTTCCGCAAATAGGCTTCGATTTCATTTGGTGCCAGTCCTTTCAAACGATCATCAGGTGTAAACTGCTCAAACACCTCATTAGGCGCCAGTCCTTTTAAACGCTCATTAGGCGCCAGCCCTTTCAAACGCTCCTGCGTTGGAATTCCCTTTAATCTCATCTCAAACGGTAAAGATTCAATAAAGGGCATGGTGTAGTTACGGTGAAATTCTTCAAATGTGTAAGGCATCTTAACCTCCTCTTTTAAATACAGTTGATATAACTGGTTAAGTAATGATTTATCCATTGGAACACGCCACTGATAATGGGTATCACCGTACTTAAAGCCCTGTCCATGACCACTAAACAATTGCCATAAGGCATTTTGTTCCTGTTGTGCCATTCGACTTAGAACGAGTATTATAATTGAACCAATGAATGGTGAGGTAATCTTATAAACACCTTGTTTGATTTTTTGAATTTCTTTACCAAAGTGTTTTTCAAACCCTAACAGTTTTTGGGGATAACTGGTACAAACGGCAAAAACTTGAAACTTTGATTGAGGTAATAACTTGTTATTGGTTGTCACCGTTTTACGGTAGTTAACATAATGTCCAAGTATCTCGACAATCGTCCATTGATCTAGGGATTGATTTATGGATTTATACGTTAAAATATTATGCTCTTTAAGAAATTCAAATCCATCAGGTACTTGAGTCAGTGGCTTGCCCTCGGATTTTGAAATAATCAGCACATCGACATATTGTGCCTGAAATGACATGTTTTGTTCCGTCTTTACCTCAAAATTGGATTGAAAAAAGAAGTCTTTCAAATTTAATCCAAACAATTCATGCCATTTAATGACTTTTTTCGGTGGAGTCGCTTTTTCGTTCATGCTGTCATAATTGATAACTCATTGATAGTAGAAATACCATTTTTTCAAAAATAGTATTTTTGACATATTATAATTGACAACTGACAACTAATAACTAATTATAACATTTCACGTATATGTGGTTCTGCACGTCTAAATAATACCCAAGCTGGTCCTAATAATAGTAACCATAATCCAAAAGGGCGCAAAAAATTAGCATAAGTCCAAGGTAAGCCTTGCAGCCCTGCATGAATAAGAGCCATTAAGTCTGCAATTGGATTAATAATTAATATCCATTGCATTTTTTCGGGCATTTGAGATGGCATATATAAGATAGGGCTTAAATATAGGGTAATGCTAATTAAAAATGGGAAAAATTGCCCTATGTCTTTGATAAATAAGCCAATAATAGATAGTAGATAACAAAAGGGCAGGAGCCATAAAGTTAATAATATAATAGTTAATATAGCAATGGGTACACTGCTAATACCTTCTATTAAGCCGGCTGTTATGCTCATAACTATAATATATAAGGTAGCCGATAAAAGTAAGGGCAATAAAGGTAAAATAGCTACCGGAAATACGGTACGCTGATACAAGGCTGCAAATTCTGATAATACCGTTAAGCTACGTGTTAGCACATCCGAAATAAAAAACCAGGATAACATGCCAATTAAAAAATAATCGACAAAGGCAACTCTACCCGGAAATTTGATCTTCAGCACCACATCTAATAAAAACCAAAAAGCTAAAATTTGTAAAGCCGGCTGAATTATTAACCAAAGTTTCCCTAATAAAGTGCCAGATGTACATGTGGTGATGTCACGCCTTATTAATAGAAATAATAAATAACGGTGCTTATAGGCGATTTGAAAAGGTTCCCATAAACCGGTATAAGTGGCTATAAAATAGCGTTTTAAAAAATGAAATGCTGTCATAGTTTCTTTTTTTGAAAAAATGGTATATTATATTAAATGTAGTCGCGAATAATTTTTGTTATTGAATTTGATTTTTATTTGAATAATAATTATTATAGTAACTTGTTTGATATTAAGTACAACGGATTTTTGAAATAAACGGATTAGAAAATATTTTTTTATGATTTGTATTTTATTTATCAAGTTGATAATGCAATCCGTTTAATTCACTAATCCGTTGTACTCAATATTCATTTTTTTATTTTTTTTTATTTGAACGCTTGACTAACTGCATATAATGTGCAATACTATTAATATTGGTAAATCACGTTAGGTGAAACACCCAAAACTTGGTTTTTTTGAGTTGGGGGTAATTAACCTACATTTAATTAACTTTTCACTCACTTTTAAATATAACTTCAACAAGTAATAGGAGTTTCGTAATAATGAGTATAATAAAGAGGGCTGCCCTTGCATCAGCAATGGTATCCGTATTGGTCATGGGTGTAGCCACAACGGCTTATTCCAAGACCTCTACGACAAGCGGTGTCTTTACCGCTGATACCACGACTGTGACTGCGGGTAGTATAATTAACTTGTCCATCCTTGGGCTAAATGCCCAGGGCAAGGTGGACACGCAAGGCCAGCAATACGGCTCTAGAATTGTGGCAATGGTGACTTCCGCCCAAGGGAAAGTTCAAGCTGAAGGAGAATCTGGCTTGACTGATCAGGAAGGTAAGTTTGAAGCCACAACCGCAGATGAAGGAGGCGCAACCCGCTACATTAAACTGAATGCAGGTGTCGCTAAACTCAATATTTTTTATCCTGTCGAAACAGGTGGTTCAACGGATAACGTCACCATCACGCTTCAGGAAGTCATCCCAACCGTAGAAGGTGGTGTCGATGTTAAAGTAATTGACAGTACTGAAAAGGTCATTACAATTAACCTGGCTGATCAAACTGTCAAATTGCTTGACATTGTTGGCTTTACCAAAGGTAACGCTGATAAGATGGGCATGAGTGATAGTGCCGAGATTGTTGGTGATGGAACCGTTTTTGTCCATGACAAAGACGACCCATTTTCTTTCCTCGCTGCTGCATTTAATGGCATATATGGTGGTATTGATGGTGCAATGACAGCTGGTGAAGAAGGTGGTCAAGTAACCGTGGTTGCTTATAAAAAGTACAACATTCGCCATAATCTGGTTAAGAAGTACACAAATTATCAGATTAGTGTGATTGAACAGACTAGAAGACGTACTGTCAAAAAAGGTTCTGTCGTGTCCTCTTATTCGATAACTGGGACTTCAACTCCTCCTTATGTTGTTGACGGTAGTGCTACTGCTACTAAAGTTACTACAGTATCTAAATTCGGCAATAAAGTAGATAAAGATGGCAAGTTAGAGGTGCCTATAGAGGTGCCTATAAAAGTAACAAATTCTTCAGGAATTGCGTGGCAAGATGAACTAGGCAATCCAACAGATGCTCAAGGCAATCTAATAGATGAACTAGGCAATCCAATAACTCAGCAAGATGATCCAGGCAATCCTGGCACAGCAAGAAAGGGGGTCCGTGCCGCCGGTGAAATATTCATAACCGACTCCTTCATTGATGGTGTTTCCGTGCTTGGTGCTCCTCTAACACCTGTCGTGTATGGTGAAGAACTAAACACCGCGATTAATGGGCCCATAGAGCTTACATTACGTCCAGTATTTGGGAATGATGATCCCATTCTAGTGCCTGGTGAAATGGTTAAAGGTGTAGCGACTTTTTCAATTCCAAGTAGTGTGAATAAGGCTGCTCTTTATTATATGGAAGCTAAATTGGAATTGGGAGAAACTTCAATTTCAAGTGTCGATCTGTATAATAATGACACACTGTTAGTGAGACCGGTTGATACTGCTGTGAAGTTGGAACTCTATTCACAAAAGAAGACGATTGCTAATATGATGGATACCTCTGGCACGACATCGTTCATACCAGCAGGGGTTACTGGTACCCAGGTGCATGTTTGTGTACTAGATAAATATGGCAACCTAACGACAACAGCAGAACAGAAAACGGTATCTCTTAAAGAAGAGTCCGGTTCTAGCCTTTTCAAGGAAGCGGCTATTAATGAATTACTCACCATTGGTGCAAAAGCCTCCTGTTCAATTTCGAAACCGTTAGATGTGTCAGATATGAGAGCCGATCAAACTGGGGCAACGAAATTGATTGCCTCTGATACGGAAAACAAATTGACGCAATCTGAACCTGTTGATTTGAAAGTGGTTTCTCAACAGCTAGAGGCAAGCCAAACGTCTTACTTTACGGTAAATGCACCATTTGATGCTGGAAAATCAATAATGGTTGGCGACGGTGGCGCATTCGAGATAACTAAGAAAATAATTGAAAGTACTGGTGCTGTTGCTGGTGGTAAGACCTTAAGCGACGCTACCGCTACGACTTTCACAATCAAAGTTATTAAGGGTGGCGGTGAAGAAGTAAATGCCGTTTTGTCCAAGGCTGAAAAACTGTTGGGAATTAGGTTTCAAAAAGCCACCAGTGGTAATGAAAAATATCTCATTTCTGACGAAAATGCTTTGTATGGCGAAGTGGTCGTATCAAGTGATGTAGCAGCTGATATTAAACATGCGAGTCCCTCGAAATACGAGATGCTTGATGGTCATGGTCAAGCCCTTTCCTCAATGGAAGCAGTTCGTAAAGAGACTGCTGAATTACCAAGCTCAATCGTTCTGTTCAATGAAAATAATCTGAAATTGACAGATAACTACGGTAATTGGGTAGGCAATTCAGACCCGCTTAATCTCAAGTCGGTTAATGGTGAATGTAAGCAAGGTGAATGCTCTGCAGATTACCGGGCAAATGATCTAGGTAACGATATATACGGCATAACATACGATCCTGCCAAATTCTCTGGTGAAGAAGAGGTTTCATTTACCTTTAGGGAACCCGATCTGACGGGCTCAAATGTGGCTGTGTTAGTCTCAATTCTACCTGAATTGAATGACATTCTGCTAGATGTTGAAAGCAATAAGATTCCTAGCAATGGTGTGGTGCCGGTAAGAGTGACCACTTGGGATCAACAAGAGCCGAGTAAGCCCTTTGAGTCTGAAGAAGGTTTATTCCTAACGGTTACAGCCCCAACAGATGTGGTTGTCAGAGTCAAATCTGTCGATGCTGATGGTACCGAAAAAGGACCTATTGCCACAGATGGCAAGATTCATTGGTCTGATGAAAGAAGCAGAATGATTTTGGCTGTTAATGTCACAGGCGCGACGACAGGTACGTTTACCTTAACTGTCCGTAGTGGTGATGGTGATATTACCGCCACTCAGGAATTTGAAATTACCTCGACATTTGAGGAGTTCAAAGTAGAACCAGCTGAAGTGACTGTGGTTTCAGGTCAATCTGCCTCAGTAACTATTGCTGGTGGAAGTGGGTCTTATACAGTTGCCTCTGAAGATGAGACAGTAGCGAGTGCAGCTATAAATGAAGATGGTACAACAGTAACCGTTACAGCCGCTGAGGTCGAAGAAGCCGCTAACACGACAGTAACGATAACTGATGATGATAGTAGTAAGACAGTCACTATCGCTGTATCAGTAATAGCACCTGCTAACGAAGAAGAATGCCAAGCTGAAGGCAATGTCTATGATGATGGCAACTGCCAACAATTACCGGATACGGGCGGCGAAGGCGGCGAAGGCTCTACTGCAGTAGATGCGAACGGTAATCTTATAACTTCAGCAGCTGAATTCTCTGGTGGTTGGACAGATAGTACTGGTGCGTATGCAACCAGCGTAGAAATAAGTAAAGACGGCGGCAATGTAGATGCTGTGCAGGTTATTCGCTTTGATCCTGCGCATGTTGGACAGGAAGTTGATATAATTCTAATATTAGCTGTTCAATTACAGCCTACATTTGGATCGATATACTGGTGGTACGTTGTTGATACTACTGGTATTGTTGGACCAACTCTGACGTTAGATATAGCAGGGATAGAAGCATTAGAGACCCATACTGTGGTTGCAGATGAACCGAAGGTAATGGGACTTTATAAATTTGAAGATTTGGCTTTAGGAATAGTCGCTGATTTTATGTCCTACTTTGGTTATCGTACAAACGATGGCACGATTTACTTCTCTGGAGAACCTATCACACTTAAAGTGCGGTAAAATCTGAGTTGTTGAAAGAACTAATGCTTGGGCTTTGAAGTTCAAACATAATTAGCTTGATAATATGGCATATCCTGTTTACGGGGTATGCCATTTTTTTTTTGATGGGGAAAATTGAACAAGAACAGATAAAATGAAACCTTTAAAAGCATTAAAAGGACATATTAAAAATTTAGCTCACTTTGAATTACATATACTTTTGACTCAAGAAGATGAAGTAGTTGTAGCAAGGTGTCTGGATTTTTCAGTCTCAAGTCATGGAAACGATGAAAAAGAAGCCCTCGCTTCTTTAAGCGAAAGTTTAAAAGATTACCTTAAGTATGCTATAGAAAAAGAAGCTTTTAATGAAATTATTGATTCAGATGAACAGAGATTTTGGGAAATTTACCGAAAGTTAGAATGGCAAAAAGAACGGATAAGCTTTCAGAAAATGGCAAAATCTTTGAAGAAAGAAAATATAAGAGAGCTTGCTTATGCCTAAGCCACTTGAATTAAGAAAAGTAATTAAAATTCTTAAGCCGTATGGAATCGAATTTAGCTCTAACACTGGTGGGAAACATAGTGGGAAATTTATAAGAGCAAATAAATCATTTCCCGTTAAAACTCACGGGCAGAAAACCATGATCTTGCCGTATGCTTTAAATGGATTAATCAAGAAATTTGAACTTCCATCTGATGTATTTGATTAAATTATTGCAAGTTTGCTTACCAATGTGTTCTCCCTGTGAGGAGTCAGTGCTTGGTTTGAAAAATCTCGTGAGGCTATGAGTGATTTACTCAATAAAATCAAAGAGTTATCTCACTTAACGAAATTGAGCGTCTTTTATTTGCACTTCACCAACCTTCAGGCTATCGATGACAAATCAAGTAGGCAAGCACAATGAATTGCCCTTAGATAAAATTGCCCTTAGATAAACCAGCGTATTTAATGAAATGACTACTCAACAATTAACCTTAGAATTACCTGAAGGGATATTTCAGCAATTTGCTCGAATGGCAAAAATAACTCATCAATCCATTGAATCACTCGCCATTCAAAGCATCTCAGCTAATTTACCCCCAACAATAGAAAATGCACCATTAGAAATACAAGCCAGTTTACAGGCAATGCAAACCCATTCAATTAAAGAACTGCTCAAAATGGCTCATAGCCAAATACCAACCATTCAACAACAACGCCATTTCACATTATTAGAACAAAACCAAAAAACCGATATAATAGCTCCTAACGAGCGTCAAGAACTGAGAAAATTAGGTGAGAAAGCGGATAAAATTAATGTTAAAAAAAGCGTATGCTTGGGCGTTATTACGTTGGCGTGGTTATCGAATACCAGCACTAGATGAGTTACCATTAACATAATTATGTCATTCTGAAAAAGGAACAAACAAAATGTGTCGAATTAACCCCAGAGTTGATTTTGCTTTTAAGAAACTATTTGGTAGCGAAGAAAATAAGGATTTACTGATTTCCCTGCTCAATGCGATTATCTCTGAAGAAGACAAAATAATCGCCCTTGAACTAAAAAATCCCTACAGTCTAGCTGATTACCAAGCAGGAAAAATGTCAATTCTTGATATTAAAGCCTGTGATCAATTGGGTAGATGGTTTAATGTCGAAATGCAAATTGGTCAAGACCTCTATTTTGACAAACGATCATTATACTACTGGGCAAAATTAGTGACTGAACAGCTCAGTGAAGGCATGATGTATAAAGAATTAAAAAAGACAATCAGCATCAATATCCTTGATTTTGATTTCATTAATGATGTCAAAGACTTTCATAACATCTATAAGATCATCAACACCAAAACGAAAAAAGATGACAAATTACATGATGTCTTTGAACTGCACTACTTAGAACTCAGAAAGTTCAAGAAAGAATACCATGAAATTGCCAATTCCCTGGAACGATGGGTTACCTTTCTAACCCGTGCCAATGAATTTGATAAAACCTGCATCCCCGAAGAACTGAGTATAGAACCGGAAATCATCAAAGCCGTTAAAGCCGTTGATCGGATGTTTAACGAAGAAGAACGCCTGATCTATGAAAGTCGAATGCAATCTTTGGCAGATATTGAAAGCAAAATCGCTTCGGCTGAAGAAAAAGGGCATAAAAAGGGCATGGAAAAGGGCATGGAAAAGGGCATGGAAAAAGAAAAACTCAACATAGCCAAAAACTTGCTTGATATATTAGATATAGAAACCATTGCCTTAAAAACGGGATTGACTCTCGAAAAGATCAAAAGTTTAAAAAAGGCAAACAGATAGGGGCAAGCGGGGTGGTTCGCCCCTACAGCCTCTGAAAAAAGAAATCCCCTTTTAAATAGGAGAAAAAATCATGAAATACAATAACATCCCAATCATTGGGATTCTCACAACCGCCCTGTGCTTGAGCAGTATTCAAACTCAAGCCTTTGATTTATTTGAAGAAGATCGGGGTAAACCACCACCGCCTCCACCACCACCACCAATAACGGCTGCAAAACAACAAGCTCAACTACCAAACCCCTTTCAATTGCGTCAGCAAAAAAAGCCACGCAAAACTCAAAAATCACGCAAACCCCTACCGCCCCAAAAAGATTTTTTTCTTCGAGGCACGAGTCGTATTGGGGATAAACGGATGGTTGTATTAAAAGGACCTGACAATAAAGAATTTATCCAACGCTTCAAAAACAACACACGTACCGAGATCAAACACGAAATCCATAAAGGATATTACCTAATAAATGTAGAAGCCCGTGAAATAAAAATAGAATACCCAGCGGAATCCCCTTGTCGTAAATCGAATGAAGAAAAAGGGCTTTTATGTAGTGAAACTGATGAAGGCAAAACCGCCACTTTAAGTTTAAAGCAGCGTAAGGCACTCCCTGCCCCTAAACCCCCTAAGAAGGCTAAAACGAAACAACGCGCTAAAGATAAGAGAGCAAAACTCCGCGAACAATTTAAGGGCTTTAAGAAAAAAGTCATTAAAGATGAAGATGTTCCCCCTGGTATGCGAGTGGTGCGTACACCTTTTGGGGATCGCTTAGTGCCTAAGAAAAAATAAATTTGATAGTATTTGGAACATTCTGTTCATTCTAAAATTTTGTAAATTCTGATTCAAACAATTGAAATGCTGCATAAAATAGCAAACTATGTTCTAACATGGTATGCTATTTTTTTCAATCTAAAACTGACTCAAACAATGAGGAATAAAATGTTAGATGCCTACAAACAACACGTTGAAGAACGTGCTAATCAAGGGCTACCGCCCTTAGCTTTAAATGCTTCACAAGTCACCGCCCTGGTTGACTTATTGAAAAATCCTTCAGCCGAAGCGGAAACGTTAGTTGATTTATTAACGCATCGCGTTCCGCCTGGGGTAGATGAAGCCGCTCAAGTCAAAGCCAATTTTTTGGCTGAAGTAGCGAAAGGGCAGGTTAGCTGCGCCTCAATTACCCCAACACGAGCCACTGAATTATTAGGGACCATGTTAGGTGGCTATAACATTCAAGCCCTCATTGATTTGCTTGATAATGACAGCTTAGCACTGGTAGCAGCTAAAGCCCTATCACACACCTTGTTAATGTTTGAAGCCTACAATGATGTGGTAGAAAAAGCGAAAACCAACAAAGTCGCTCAACAAGTTCTAAACGCCTGGGCTGAGGCTGAATGGTTTACCGCTAAACCTGAATTGCCAGAGTCTATAACGGTGACGGTGTTCAAAGTTCCTGGGGAAACCAATACCGATGATTTATCCCCAGCCTCTGAAGCCTGGAGTCGTCCCGATATTCCGCTACATGCGAAAGCAATGCTCATGAATAAAATGGACGGCGCATTGGAATCTATCGACACCCTAAAGCAAAAAGGGCATCCATTAGCCTACGTCGGCGATGTCGTGGGAACCGGTTCATCACGCAAATCGGCTATTAACTCCCTATTATGGTATATCGGGCGAGATATACCTTATGTGCCTAATAAGCGTCAAGGTGGCGTGATTTTAGGGGGCAAACTTGCACCGATCTTTTTTAACACGGCGGAAGATTCGGGTTCATTACCGATAGAATGCGATGTGACGACGCTCAATCATGGTGATGTCATCACGATTTACCCTTATAAAGGGACCATCATCAATGAAAGCGGGAAAGAAATCAGTACTTTTCAACTGCGCCCCGTGACCATGACAGATGAAGTACGCGCCGGTGGGCGTATTCCTTTAATTATTGGACGAAGTCTGACCGATAGGGCACGAACTACCTTAAACTTAGGGGATTCATCCCTGTTTATCCAGCCGGAGCCACCTAAAGATACCGGTAAAGGCTTCACCTTAGCCCAAAAAATCGTAGGTAAAGCCTGTGGTGTTGAAGGTATACGCCCAGGTGCCTACTGCGAACCTAAAACAGTGACAGTCGCCTCACAAGATACCACCGGCAGCATGACACGCGATGAATTAAAAGAATTAGCCTGTATAAAATTTTCCGCCGACTTAGTGATGCAAAGTTTCTGCCATACGGCAGCTTATCCGAAACCGGTTGATGTGAAATTGCACAGCGAATTATCCAATTTCATACAAGTACGCGGCGGTATCTCCCTGCGCCCTGGGGATGGCGTGATTCATTCCTGGATTAATCGTATGGTATTGCCAGATACGGTAGGAACCGGAGCTGACTCCCATACCCGTTTTCCAATAGGCATTAGTTTCCCCGCCGGTTCAGGCTTAGTCGCCTTTGCTGCGGCATTAGGCGTGATGCCAGTAGATATGCCGGAATCAGTGCTCGTTCGTTTTAAGGGCGAAATGCAACCAGGGATGACTTTGCGTGACTTAGTCAATGCCATTCCTTATGTTGCTATCCAAAAGGGTTTATTAACGGTTGAGAAAAAAGGCAAGAAAAATGTCTTTTCCGGGCGATTAATCGAAATTGAAGGCTTACCCGACTTAAAAATAGAACAAGCCTTTGAATTAGCAGATTCCTCAGCGGAACGTTCTGCCAATGCCTGCGTGGTGCGTTTGAATAAAGCCCCGGTGATTGAATACACTAAATCCAATGCTGCATTACTCCGCTCACTGATCGCCAACGGCTATGGTGATAAAGAGACTTTGCAACGACGCATTGATGCAATGGAAGCCTGGCTAAAGAATCCGGTTCTTTTAGAACCTGATGATGATGCAGAATATGCAGACATTGTGGAAATTGATCTCAATGAGCTCAAAGAACCCATCGTCGCCTGCCCTAATGATCCGGATGATGTGAAATTATTATCTGAAGTCGCGGGTACAGAAATTGATGATGTCTTCATCGGCTCTTGCATGACCAATATCGGTCATTATCGTGCAGCCCATAAAATTTTAGAAGGTGGCGAAGCAGTGCCGATTCGTTTATGGATTGCCCCACCAACCCGTATGGATGAACGTCAACTGGTGCAAGAAGGCAAATATTCTGTATTTGGTAAAGTCGGCGCACGAACTGAAATGCCTGGATGTTCCTTGTGCATGGGCAATCAAGCGCGAGTGAAGGATAACGCAACGGTGGTTTCTACTTCCACTCGTAATTTCCCTAATCGCTTAGGTAAAAATGCCAATGTCTATTTAGCTTCAGCCGAATTAGCCGCGGTTTGTGCCAAACTCGGTAAAATTCCAACAGTTGCCGAATATGAGCAACATGTTGCAGCCATTGCACCGCAATCGGATGAAATTTATCGTTATCTCAATTTCCATGAGATTGAAGAATATCAACAGACGGCGTAGTTTAAAATAGTTTGGTGGGCAACGTGGTGTTGCCCACTTAGGAATGTGCATGAAATAATTTCCCGGTATGTTGAATCAAACCTGTCAGGTTTAGTTGTCGAACTTATTTCATGCACGTTCCTTAGAGAATCCATGGACTTATAATGATTATTTATGGGAAAATTGATGAATAAATATAGTAAAGTGCATTATATTTTATATTTGCTATTGTGGATTTTATCGGGAAGCCTATCAGCGGACGCGCCTATTGATTACTATACAGAAGCAATGGGTAAAACCGGTGATTCATTAAAGTCAGTACTCCATCATATTATAGCTCACCATGAAAGGCATAGTTATAAAAAAGTGTGGGATATTTTACAAGAAACCGATGAAGATCCAAGCAATGCTGATAATGTGATTTTAATTTATAGCCGACGTTCTTTACCTAAATCCCAACATGGAGGTGGAATGGATGAGTGGAATCGGGAACATACTTGGCCTAAATCTCATGGTTTTCCTCAAGAAGGTAGGTCTGCTTATACTGATGTGCATCATCTGAGGCCCTCATTGACAACGGTTAATAATGCAAGAAATGTGTTGGATTTTGATAATGGTGGATATAAAACCTTGCCAGAAGCACCTTTGGTAAAATACGATAATGACTCATGGGAAGTGCCAAATCAAGTTAAGGGAGATGTCGCAAGAGGTATATTCTATATGGCGGTTCGTTATGAAGGGGATGTACCTGATGAGCCTGATTTAGAAATAACCGACGATGTGAATGAATCTCTACCCGGTATTGCAAAAATTGGAAAACTCTCTGCTCTTTTTGAATGGCATATTCAAGATCCACCTGATGAGCAAGAACGAGTCAGAAATAACAAAGTATTCAAATGGCAGGGTAATAGAAATCCATTTATTGATCATCCAGAATGGGTGAGAGACATTTGGAAAATCGAACCGATTTCTCCTAATACTAATAGTCATACTTCTACTCAAAACGAAATTGCTCAAGATCAAACAGATCAGACTTCTTGCGATATTATGGACAATAACGGCTCAACTCAAGCAGGGATTGAACAATGTAAAGCAGACCCAGCATCTTGTGGTATCACTATTGCCTCATTAGGGGGATTGACTCAACTACAACTGAATCAGGCTAAGGAAAGCGTAAAACAAGACTGTCAAATCGATCCTGCATCCTGTGATATTACAGATATTAACGGCTCAACTCAAGCAGGGATTGAACAATGCAAAATGGACCCTGCTTCCTGTGGTATTATAGATACTAACGACTCAACTCAAGCAGGGATTGAACAATGTAAGGTTAATCCGACTTCTTGTTGTATTGAAAACGTACATGCGACTTATGATCCAAACAATGGACAGATACATATTCCTTTTATTGATGTGCCTGGAACATTGGATACAATACAAGTGTTTGAGGTTTACTTTACGCAGATATCCAACAGTTTTATCTTTTCCTTAGATTTAAATAGGATAGAGCAAAAATAATCCGAGATAGTCACTACTCAGTCGTTCGCCTTGAGTTCAAGCGAAGGACTGAAAGTTAAAGTCTCCTAAAAGAGACTGAAAGAAAACTGACTAAATTATTTTGATTTTCGCGCAGCTTGTGTCTACTTGAGCTGTTACAATAGGAGCTAAACCGTCATCATTCTGACAATGTGATACAGCGAGAGCAATGATTCAAAATAATTTTAAATACTTTGAATTTTTAAAGTCTGAAAAAATTGCCCCAGAAGTGGCTTATCTCGAAGCCAAAAAACAACGCTTAAATACTTTCACCTGAATGCTTCGTTCGATTTATGGTTTGAGTCTATCGTGCAGCCAAAAGTCTTATTATCATGACTGATAATAAAACGCAAAATACGGATAAAAATGCCTTTGATATGATAAATCAACAACAACGTAACTTACTGAAAACATTAAGGATTTCTGCAAAATTAATAGAAGAAGAATCTGTATTGTTAGAGGATAATATGTGAGCCTATCCTACTGTTTGATAATTTGAGCAAGATTGCTAAACTTCAGCAAGGTTTGCAAAAAAATAGTCAAAAAAATCAATTACTTGGTGATAAAATTGCTGATATTGGCTTTGAGGGAATTACTTATAATCCACATAAAAAGCAGTTGACTTAAATCATGCTGTGGCGATATAATCACATTCATACCAATAACATCAAATTGTGATTATATAAGCACATGCTAAAAACACCACGTGAAGCAATTGGCGACCTTTTAAGGGTTGAAAGAAAAAGACGGCAATGTTCTCAGGTTGATGTTGCCAATGCCATCGGCACTGATCGGTCGATAATCTCTAGGATTGAGAATGGTGTTTATAATGGTACTTTGAAGGTTTATGAGCGTTATATTACCCATATGGGTTTTCATTTGAGTATTGAGAAAACCGTGCCGCAAAGACCACAGTTTGAAGATTTAAAGGACCTGTTTCCTGATGATGAATAATCCACTGCCGGCAATGATTAACCGGCTGAACGTACTGGGTCTTAATCATTCCTTGGGTATATTAACACATGGCAGCATCCATAGTTTTTTATATGATGAAGAGGCATTTCCGGTATCGTTGACTATGGCAGTCCGTTCAGATCCTTATAATTCTGGCAGTCTCCACGCTATTTTTACCCAGAACTTGCCAGAGGGTTATGTCAGGCGTTATATCTCAGACAAGTTAATGCGTTATGGCAAGATTAATGATATGTACCTGTTGGCACTTCAGGGTGATGACGGTATCGGTATTTTGCAATATGAAGCAGGCATTAAACTGCCCGAACCCGAACATATCACTCTTAACGATATTCTGGACTGGGCTCAAGCAGCGCCGCTTTTTCCACAACTGCTTGAAACCTATTACCTTCGAGGTATGACATCCGGCGTTCAACCGAAGGTGATGGTACCGGCCTTGCCTGAGCAGCGCACCACAGTCAGACAAAATAAGCTTATTGTGAAAAGCTTTGATGACGAATATCCATTACTGACCGTCAATGAATATGTGTGTATGAATGCCGCGGCAGCTTGTGGCCTCAAACCACCAAAAACTTGGTTATCGAAAAACCTAGAACATTTTATTATCGAGCGTTTTGATCGCTATGGGTCTCAGCGAATGGCTGTTGAAGACTTTTGCGTATTGATGGGAAAGCGGGGCGATAAAAAATACCTATCAAGCTATGAAAGCGTATTAAAGGCCGTAAAACTCTTCACGGGTAACCAGCAACAGGTTGTTGAAGCTTACAAGTTGATCGTATTTAATTGCCTGATTGGCAATGGTGATGCTCATTTGAAAAACTTTGCCTTGCAATACACGCCCGGCAAGCAGGATATAAAACTTTGCCCTGCTTACGATATCACCAACACCTTGCTTTACCCGACGATTGACAACAAAATGGCGTTGAAACTCAACCGCAGCAAAGCGTTTCCGAGCAAAAAAGAATTAATCACTTTTGGTGAAAAATTCAGCATAACAGAAACCGCGACTCTCATTGATAAACTCGCCGATGGGATCAGCGACTACATTAATAAAAGCGACGAAATACACTTACTGGATGGCCTTAAAACAGCTATAGAAAAAGCCCTAGGCAATGCCAAGACGGGGATTTACACCACACAGCAATACCGGCATGATAAAAAACGAAAGTTTGAATAACGCCATCGATGACTTTTACATCACACGCAAGCGGTGATTTGGTTTTAATATGTCGTTTCCAATCTGGTTTTAAAGGAGCCTTCGTGATGGACTAATTGAGCACGAGTAGGGTGTATCGTTGCGCGTCATACACCGAATCGACGAAAAACCATGATGGCGAGATTTGGTGCATGACGCTATCGCTTATACACCCTACGCTTGCTGCCCTTTCTTCTTTAAACCTGGTGCAAGAAAGCAAGATTCACAAGCTGTTAAAAGGGTACGGTAAAAAAGACACGTTTGAAGCCAGCGGTGTTATTGTAAAGGGTAAACATTTTTATGTTGTGTTTGATAATTTGAGCAAGATTGCTAAACTTCAGCAGGGTTTGCCAAAAAATAGTCAAAAAAATCAATTACTTGGTGATAAAATTGCTGATATTAGCTTTGAGGGAATTACTTATAATCCACATAAAAAGCAGTTTTATGTTGTTATTGAGGCGTTAGTTAATGGTAACTATAATAATGCTAAACTGCAAACTTATAGCACAGATTTTCATTTGCAAAGTAGCGATTGGTTAGACTATAACTTCCAAAGTTCTAATAAGGGCTTTGAAGGGCTTATTTATGTTCGTTACCAAGGAAAAGATTTTGTGCTAGGTTTGTGTGAAGGTAATAAGTGTAAAGCGGGCAAAAGTAGTAAAGGTAAGGGCAGAATTCAAGTATACCAACAGCAATCCAAAAAATGGAAATATTGCACCCAACCAAGCGCATTCGTTTCTGGTTGAAAAAAAGTAACCCCAAGTGCAAGCGAGGGGATAAAGGGTTGATACTCCCTAGTCCACAATGTTGAAATGTATACATTTTATGTCCACATGTAG
>Ga0190358_1000073_pt1 | contig 37129 bp, 46 predicted proteins | sample 48721812_MG_FD_161666 | JGI IMG/M metagenome (GOLD analysis project Ga0190358, IMG submission 161666) | Hydrothermal vent microbial mat bacterial communities from Southern Trench, Guaymas Basin, Mexico - 4872-18-1-2_MG | ecosystem: Environmental > Aquatic > Marine > Hydrothermal vents >... | reverse complement strand
AGAAAATGTTCCTAATAATGTTCATCATTATGCTACTGAAGGATATAATAGTGAATTAAAACCTGTTACATGGAATGAAGTTTTTAAAGATAGAACCAAAAAACAAATAGACGCTTAAAAAAAAAAAAGGTATTCTGAACTTGTAAGAAAAGCAGCAATTCTACAAGTGTTTTTTAATCCATATTTCCCATTTACAGGATATTGGATTTACTTAAAATTTATAAATAGCAAAAACATCGCAATAAATCATAAAAATTTTTATGAAGAGGAAGATATAGCGCTTATAAGAAATACTTATCCTCTTGGACTTTTACCTTTTACTGATTTTACAAAATGGTGTGAAATTTTTATTCAACAACACAAAAAAACAACAAAAAAAGGAAACCCAAACGGAACAGTTAAATGTTGGGTTACTTTAAAAAATAAACATTTAATTAAAATAGAAATATGAAAAGCTATAAATTTAGAATAAGTATAAAATGGTGTAAAAACGATAATGGGGGAGATATTAGACCTTTATGTGTTGATTATACAACAGAATCTGAAAAGCGAGCTAAAATAAAAGCTATACTATCCGATTTTAGAACTAACCCAATGGATATTGGCGAAAATAAAGGTAAAATCCCTTATTCTGTATCAACAACTATTCCCTCTTTTAAAAAATGGTAGGTGCATTGGCAAATGAACGCTAACGAAATATGGCTAAAATTTGAAGCCGATAACAAATAAATTTAATTATTAACGAATAAGACCTACTGAGGCTTTTAAATTTAGCTGGTGTTAGGCAACTATTATTATGAGAGATGAAAACGAAAACCCAGTACGAAATAGAGTATTATCAAAAAGAGAATTAAGGAATGAATTATTCGGCATACTTGCAATGTGTGATGCCTTCATAGATGAAGGCAATATGGTTGGAGGTAATCGAAAAAAGGAAATGATTAAATATTTACCTAAACAGATTGCGGCAAATATAATGCGATTACAGGATTTAATAGAAGTATGTGATTTGCATTAATTGTGCCTAACGGCGACTGCTTTGAGTATTAAAAACTTTTTTGTTTTTATTACTTCAAAGCAAATGTTATAGCTATCTTTTATTTATCAAACATTTATCAATTAAAATATGAAAAGAAAAACAGAAATATTAAATTTATTTTCAGGATTGGGTGGAAATAGGAAATTTTGGGAAAATTGCAATGTTACATCGGTTGAAATTGATAGTAAAATTGCGAATACTTACAAATTGAACTTTCCTCACGATGAAATTATAATATCAAATGCGTATATTTATTTGATTAATAATTATGAAAAGTTTGATTTTATTTGGGCAAGTCCGCCGTGCCAAACTCACACTAAAATGATTAAAAGCGGGCGAAATAGAAAACCTATTTATCAGGATTTTAGACTTTACGAAATAATATTTTTCTTGCAAAATTATTATAAGGGTAAATGGATTGTCGAAAATATAAAACCATTTTATAAACCACTTATTGAGCCAACAAAAGAGTTAAACCGTCATTTAATTTGGTCTAATTTTGATATTCCTGATTTTGAATTTAAAAACATAAAAAACTTCATAAATAAAGGAAATAGTGAAGGGGCAAATGAAATGAAAAAATGGCTTGGAATTGATTATCCTGGAAATATTTATTATAAAAATAATCACGACCCTGCACAGGTTTTGAGAAATTGTTTGCACCCAAAAATTGGCGAGCATATTTACAAATCAGCTAATTTTTATTAGCTATAACGGTAAGTGTTGGCGGTCGGGCTTTTAGCTTTGCAACTTTGCAGGCTGAAAGCCGCAAAATGCAAAGCTAAAAGACTGCCGTCCAAAACAATGTTATGCTTTTTTTTTCTTGTTCGTAAATTTAACTAAATAAAAAACATGTATCAACAATTTAATTATGTTTCCTTCGATAACACAGAATGTCAAGTTATAGGAACTTCGTTTAAAGATAAAATCTACAATCTAAAAAATCAAATAGAAATAAAAAGCATAAAAAACTGGTGTGATGTTGGTTGGAAATATGAAGATGATATTAGTCCAATCCCATTAACCAAAGATGTTTTAATAAGATTAGGCTTTGTAGAAAATGGTAATCATCTTGATTTTAATGAATTTTGTTTCATTTCAAGAAAAGAAGGTGTTTTTTTGTGGTCAAATCCAAAGCCTGATTACAATATTCGTTTTATTCACGAATTGCAAAACTGGTATTTATCGAAAACTGGTGAAGTGCTTGTTTTTTGTTAAGCATAACGGTAACTTATTGCAAAAGTTGCGAAAATACGCAGAAAAGCTAATAAGTAATTCAAAAGTAAAATAAACGCAAACAGTTAATTAACATTATATTGCAAGCAATTTTTAGCAATAAAATGTTATAAACTCTAATTTTATAAATATGAATTTTTACAACATTTTTCAAGGGAATAAATTGATAAACGATGCAATTATTAAAGGTTTGTTTTTAGAAAAAACAGATAATCAAAAAATGGAAAGTGAAAAATATTACTTTCAGGCTTTTTTCTATTTGACAAAGCGTTTCGGAAATTGTAAGATTTATGATGATTATAAAGATGGCGGGGTTTGGACTTTTTTAGTTAAAAACTATAAAATACAAATATTACTTGACAGTTATTCTGTTAGTTTTATAATTTATGGAAATTCAAAGTTTAAAAATTACAGTATGCTTTCGCCATATTGGATAGCAAGGCACAGAATATACGACAGCGTAAAAAATAAAATGTATGTTGAAACTGAAAATCCAACTAAAATTCAAAATAAAACGAATACCCAAATTTGGGATATATTTTTAAAAGAAAATAAAATAAACAATACTTGGACACAAGAAGCATTCGATAAGTGGATTGAAGCCAATTCAAGGTTATGGTTTGAATTTACTCAAAATTACAACTCGAAAATAATAGGTATTAATCAAGATGAGTATTTTGAAAAATACGGACGTTTTTACAAAAATTCAAAAACAAAACACGCTTTAAAAACTTTAGAACAATTTTTAAATAATATGCTTACTCCGATATATATAAGAGATGTAGGTTTTAATATTTTAGGTAATTGCGAAAGTGAATTTTTAAAATTTACGGATAATATAAAAATTGAACTTGAAGTTTAGTATTGTTTATAACGTTGCACTTGTTGGAAGCGTTTTGCGTTTTTCAGCAAAATGATTTCCAACAAAGTGTTATGTGCATTTATTTTTTTATCGGCGATGCTGAAAACCGAATTTAACAGAGTAGGCAAATTTTTAATATTTTATTTATCATGGGAGAAAAACATGAATTTACTTACGAAGAAGAAGTTGTTGGAAACAAGAAATTGAGAAAAGCAACCGATGAAATTATTCAAGAAGTTAAGCAAATGCCACGTTCGAGTGAGCGAAGTTTGTCAATCACAAAATTGCAAGAGGCTGTGATGTGGCTCGGTATGGATTTGAAAAGATTAGGAACTGAAAATCCTTATCCAAATTCAAAAAAGCCGGAAACCGGAACTATTATCGAAAAAACTGCTGACGGTTTGAAATTGTAAATTTTCTAATTGAATTATGTGTAGCGGTGTATTCCGTTGCACATAACGAATATGCGTTGGTTGCGTTGTTTTTTATCGCACAATGTCAATTAATGCAATTCGTTCAAAATTCAAATAAAAGTAAATTCACAGCGAAAAGTTAAAAAACAATGCAACCCAACGCACTGTTAAAGTTTTTATTTATCTATCAAACAATTAATTATGGAAACTAAAATATGTCCAAAATGTCATGAAGAAAAACCAGCAAATACTACTTTTTTTAATAAAAATAAAAGCACAAAGGATGGATTATCTTGTTACTGTAAAGAATGTCTAAAAATAAAAAGTGCAAGATATTACTTAAAGGAAAAAGAACGGATTTTAAGAAAAACTTCCGCATATCAAAAACGTAAAATGGCTACTAATAAAATAGAATTTGATGTTAATTTAATGAGATTTAAAAGCTGCAATAAATGTAAAAAATTATTATCGCTATCACATTATTCAAAAGAAAATTGCAGACGTGATAAATTGTCAGGTATATGCAAAAATTGTTCAGCTATAAAAAGCACTGTTTATAGACAAAAAAAACCAGAGAAAAGGAAAGAATATTATCAAAAAACAAAAGAACACCAAAAATTAAAAGAACGTGAATATCGTATAAAAAACAGGGATAAAGTAAATGAAACAAAGAGGAACTATCGTAAAAATAATCCTATCAAAATGAAAGAAAAAGATAATAAAGAAGTTACTGAATTACGAAAAAACTATATAGTAAAATTAATTAAAGGCAAAAATTATAAAATTATAAAAACTAACGATATACCACTTAAATTAATCGAAATAAAAAGAAAAATAATACAAATTAAACGTAAACTTAATTAAATTTAAAAATCATGGCTAAAAAAATCACAGCACCAAAAAACGCAGAAGAATTAAACGATTTTTTATCTCAAACATTAGCAGATGTTAGAAATTCTGAAATCAACACCGAAGAAGCTGAAACTATCGCAAAAGTTGCAGATAAAATTAATAAAAATGTTCTAAATCAAATCTTAAACAAAAAAGCTACAACTGATAAAATTATTGAGATTAAATTTTTAACGACGTAGTTATTAACTTTAACAATTCGATTGGCACAACCTACGACCTAACCAAGTACTATGCAATACATAACCGCTAAATTTTAGCGGTTTTTTTAGGTCTAAGAAATAAAAATCTGTTATTTATATTATATAGAGCTAATTAGCTACATTACTACATAAATCTTTATATTATATTATAAATCAATTAATTAAATTAATGTAGTAAAAAATATCTTACTACATTTTACTACATTAGCTACATAACTTATTAATAAGTTATATAACTGCAAAGTAAGTAATGTAGTAAAATGTAGTAAAATTGACCCTAAAAAAAAGCCTACTACATCACTACATAGACCAATAACAGCAAGACTTACAGAGCGTTTTTACTGTGTGTAAACAATACTTTACTACATCGCTTGCAGCCTTTTACTACTCTACATTACAGCTATGCCAATGTAGTAACATGCAAAAAAACACCAACTTTTATTTACAATTTTAAAAATCAACAATATTTTTAAAATCGGAAATAATAAATCATAAATAATAAATCGTACCATGTCTTAATTCTAATATTGTACAGTTTTTTTATATCAATTATCTTTGTATCAATTACTAATTACCAGTTTCTAATTACTAATTACTAAAATATGCCATCTCCGATTTCTGTATATATTGAAATGCCAACTTATTTGAAAAAGTATCTAATTTTTCAAAGTAAAAATAAAGAAGAGCCTGTTATTTTTACAGAAGGACACAACTATAATCTACTACTCACTCGCTTAATTTCAAACGATAGAAGAATAAAACCTTCTGACAAATCAAAAAAAGGTTGTAAAATAATTTTGCCTTTTAATCAATTCAAAGATGTGTACTTTTATAATAAATTAAGTAAAAAAGCAAAACAGAAATTCAGGAACCAATTAAGAGATGATTTTCTATATGATTTTAGAATGTTCTTAAAAGATAGAACAGTTTCTTTTTTTGATAGAAAACAAGTCATGGAATTTTTCTTTTTAACTATGAAAATTACAGACGATGATATAAATTATGCATCTTTTTATAGAAGTTTTACAAGATATAACGAAAAAAGGCGTGTAACTTACAGTAAATCAATGCTTACTCAGTCATTGCTGCAAATTGTCCGTTTTTAGTATTAAATATAAGACATGAAAAATTTAATTTTTAATAGAGAAACTGGAAATATTGGAGGCATAAATCGTGTAAGATTTATTTTACCTGAAGAAATATATTATATTGATGATATTATTAATAATGAAATAAATACTATTCTCGTTGATAATGAGGAACACATCAGAGAAATAGATATTATTCAAGAAAGTGGCTTTTATAATGAAAAAGAGCCAAAAAATGACATTCACGAAACTGAAATAGAGTTTAATGTTGCAAAAGAGGAACTGGACAAAATAAAGACTCTGACAAAATTAAGCAATAATAAAATACTCCTTATAATAACAAGCAATAACTCTACAAATAGAATTGTCGGGCTTCAAGATAATTTTTGCAGAATAATTTCTTCTTTTAATTCAGGTCAAAAAGTTGCTGATATAAATGCTTACAAACTCAAAGTAAATCATAAATCAAAGTTTCCTAATCCATTTTTTACAGATTATCTCGGAGTTATGTTTGAATGCTTAAATTTTACAACTTCTCAAGCATTTATGAATTTCCCATTTGTTGTAAGTATTGAAATTAGAAATAATTCAATAAACAATATTAATGATGTTGAGCAAATATTTGAATTTGAAAATTTAGACTCTGTGTCAGTTATTCACAACATAACTGCAAAAACGACTGTGAAATTTGAAACAACTATATTAATACCAACACTTACAACAAATAACGCATTACTACAATTAAGAGGTGTCTGTAACAGTACTAAATCAATAAATGTTTTAAATCCATTTACAGCATCAAAAATAGGACATTCGCCAGCAACACCATTATCATCGCTTATAGTTAGTGTTGGTATAACCAACAATAGAAATTTTGAAGCAATTAATGTTGAGCAAAATTTTGAAATAGAAGGTATTGGATTTGAAACAACAATACATAATATTAATGCATTAAGTACAGTAGTTTTTGAAGCAATTATAGAACTACCTTCAATTATAGAGGATTTTATTTTATTAAGACTAACAGGAGCATCGAATCAACAAATATTAATACCTGTAAAGACAGGAAATTTATTATATGATGCAGACACAATACTAATCTTAGACAATAATAACACACAATTAATATCAGAATAAGATGGCACAAGAACAATTATATCAACGAGAAATTGAAGAATCAACAATAAATGCTTGGTTTTTTGTTTCTAGAAAAAACGGTGCGGGTGATGAAGATTTCACTCCCGGACGTAGAATAAGTTATCCTCAATTACTTAAAGTACCTGAGCTTGACGTAGAAGCTGTAGCCAATTGGCGAACTGCTCTATCAATTGATGGTCCCGGAGTTTATGCTTTTGGGAATGGTGTAGAAGAAATTGATAATAGTGGTATAGTTCAACTTGGAGGAGATATTGAACATGATACTGAATTTGAGATAGGTGATTATACTGTTGATTTTGTAAGTAATTCACAAAAAAGATTATCTATCCATGATGTTTTAATCGAAATTGTTAACGCTCCATCTGGTGAAATTAAATTAGGTAATGAAAATTGTCTTGTTGATATTATTTCAGATACTGTAAATGGACATTCTTTTTCTGTTGCAATACCAAGTCAGGAGTCTGAATTTTCAATGGATACTAATGAAGGTATTAGGTTTCAATCTTTTGGGAATCGCATTCAAATTAATGAAGATTATGTAGAAATAGAAGGCTCTGTTGTTTTACGCTCCGAAACTCAATATATTGGTTTGGATAGTGATGTTACTGAGATAAGAAATGGATCAAATGGAGAGATTTATATTGGTCGTTCAAATGCAAACATTCGTATTACCTCAAACACAGATGGGACTAACAAGGTAGAATCTACTGCCACTACAATTGATTTTGATGCATCAATTGGAGCAAATCTTGGAAAACTCCATGTAGAAAGTGAACTTGTTCAATTAATAACCAACGAGACTTCTATTGAGGTTAATAATTCTAGTGCTTCTCTTATTTCAATTGAAGGTATCAGAATAAATGTTACCGGTGATGGCATTCAGTTTTTAGGATTAGAAAATGAAGCTACAGATCCAGGCTATTTATATCGTGATTCAAATGGATTTTTAAAAATTAGTTCTTAATAATAAAAAATGAAAAATGAAAGTAAAATTAAATTATAACGAACCAAAAGATGCTATTAAAATCATTAATCATTTAGTTAGTGATGACAGTTTTAAGATGAGTATTTCTAATTGTAGAACTTTTGATGCTTGCTTGCAGACATTAAGAAAAAGTACTGATGAATTGGAAACAATAAAAAAAGAAACAAAGTCGAAACAAAATAATAAAAAAACGAAGGATAAGTGTCCTTCACAGAAAGCATAAACATCTATATCATTGCATTAATTAATTATTGATGTAATGAAGCAAATAAAACCTTTTTCTTACGAAGCTAAAACTGATGAAACCGTAGATATTCACATCTACGGTGTTATTGGTTATAATGAATCATACTGGGATGAAGGCACTAACAACACAGACTATGCACTTGTTTCACTTATAAAAAGATTAGACAAGAAATATGCTCGTATAAATGTGCATATTAACAGTCCGGGAGGTAGTATTGCTGATGGATTGGCAATATACAACACCTTAAAAAAGGCAAATGCAGAAATTCATACTTACAACAATGGATTAGTTGCAAGTATGGCATCAATTCTAATGCTTGCTGGAACTTCACATCACCCAAAAACTTCAATCAATCATTTACATTCTGCTAGTACAGTAACAATTGGTAACAAAAAAGAGCATAAAGCTGCAATAGACCAATTAAAAACTTTTGAAACTGCATTACAAAATGCGATTTCCGAAAAAACAGGAATGACCGTAAAAGAAATCAAATCGAAGTGGTTTGATGGAAACGAACATTTTATGAGTGCTGAGGAAGCTGATGAGTTTGGATTGGTAGATGTTCTTGAAGATGAAACGGAAACCACGCCTCCAAAACCAAAAAACAAACTCGAAAACATGCAATTTAAGCAAGTAATGAACTTGTATAAAAATGCAATAGAAGAAAAAACAGAAGAAAGTTTTTGGAATAAACTTACAAGCAAATTCAATTTTCAAAATAAAGACAATCAAAATAATAACAAAAAATCTAAAAAAATGGCAAACTTAAAATTTAAAGCAAAATTTCTTGTACTACTTGCATTAATAGGACTTGAAGAGTTTGTATTAAACGCAAACAACAAAATTGAAATTGATGTTGATGCTGCTTTCAAAATCAATGATTCTTTATCTGATAAAGATACTGAAATTGAAGCATTAAAACAGCAAAATTTGGCTCATGAAAAAACTATTGATGCTCAAAATACACAAATAAGTGATTTGCAAGCTAAAATTGATGGCAAAGCTGTTGGAAATGCTGCAAATCCAAAAAATGGTGATAACTCAATTGCTGATGATAAATCGATTGTCAACCTTGATGATGAAACTTCTAAGGCTCTTCATGAGTATAATTTAAAAAACAGATAGTAATAATATTTAGCAAAAAAATAAATGCTAATTAAAAATTTTAATAAAATTTAATTCTAAAAGATATGGCAGATTTAACCACACCTATTGATGTAACGGCAATTCAAGGCACAGCCAACCAAATGAAGCCTAAAATTAAAAAGCTAATGATGCATAGCATTCGCACAGTTCTTGGAACATTGGCGAATATTAAAGGCGTTCAATCAACTATTGATATGCTTACTTTCATTGAAGGTAACATAGCAATACCTTATGATCCAACTTTGCAAAATTGGCAAAAACTTGGAGACATCAAAAAAAGAACAGCATCTGTAAAAGTTGGTATGGTTCCGATTAAAGATGAAATAGAAAGATATAGAGATACTTATATGGTAGCTCTTGAAGATTTAAACCTAACAGAAAAAAAATTACCATTTGCTCAATGGTACCTTGAAACTTATGTTGGTGTTGGTTTACAAAGTCTTTTTGTTTTGCCTTATCAGGGCGTTCATAATGCATCAGGGACTACTGCTATTGATATTGCAGACGGTTTTTTCAAAATTATTGAAGATGAAAAAGCAGCAAGTACTCCTGGTATTTCTGAAGCATTAGGAAATATGTATGTACTTTCAGGAGCTGCAACGGATTATACAGCTTCAAACATTGGTGATGAGTTAAAAGCTCAATATTTTTCTATGCCGGAAATAACTCAGCAACTTGCTGTTGTTGAAATACGTATCCCTTACAGATACAAACAAATGTACAAAGAGTGGTTTAAATCAGAATATCCAAATATAACAAATGGTGATATTGATGCGACTTACCTTGATGGTACTGACAAAAAAGCGAAATTTATTTGGGAATCTGCAATGGGAACCAGCAGAAAAGTTATTATGAACGTAAAAGGTGTAATGACTTATGAAACTGACAAGGATAATAAAGAATTTGGGAAAGCTACGATTTTTCACCCTGAAAATAATCCATTTTATATCGCAATGGTAAATAAAATTGTTATTGGTTTCCAAATCCATACTCTTGACAAAAGAGTATTCAACGTAAATAACTTATAATTAACTAAGCCTTGCTTTGCAGGCTTTAGTTTATTTTATAAAAAAGATATTAACTTCTAAGATTAATAAAATGATAGAATATCAAAATATTGAAAATACTGTTCGTGAAAAAGGGAACCCTGGAGGTATTTGGGATAATGTATATTTTGCACCAAAATCTGATTTTGCAGAATTTGCAACAAAACCAACTCATACCGAAGATAGAGTATTTGCAACAATGAGTAAACTTATTGTTGGAACTGATAGATTAAAACCCGGTAAAAAATTATATAAGCTTTACACTACACTTGAAAAGGGTGGTTTAACCGCTGAACGTCAAGGTGAAATGGATGGCATTTCGCATAAAGTTAGTTTAAAACTTTTTAATCCCGGTCTAACATCTGAAGGTCTCGCAATTATTGAAACGCCAAATCAAGATTGGATATTTTATGTTAGAACAGGAGAGCAAATGTTCAGAGTTGGAAGCAAGGCATTTGCTGCAAAATTAGCAGCTGAAGGTACTGTTGGAACTGGTGATAGTGTTGCTTCATTAAAAGGTAATGAATTAACATTTACTACTTATGAAAATGGTTTTGCCGGTGAAGTTGTTGATATTGCAGCTATTGAAGCAATGCTTAACGCTGTTGATGAAGATTTAACAGTAGCTTATGTGCCTGCACATGGTGCAACTGGTGTATTACTTGATGTAGCACCTGCAATCACATTCGGCGAAGCTGTTGTAAATGCTGATACAATGCAAGCATTCACAAATCAAGAAATTGAAGCTATTACAATGCTTGAAGAACTTGATATTGATGGTAATGTTGTTGCAGAAAAACCATTTACTGCTGTTATTGCAGGCAATGTTGTTACAGCAACGCCTACATCTGATTTTAATGCAGCAACTATGTATCAACTAAAAATTGATGCAACTAAAATATTAAGTGCTGATAACCAAGGAAGAATTAATGCTTCTAATTATGTGAAATTTACTACTGCATAATTTTCCGTAATTATATTGTTTGTTTATTAAAAGCCTCTTTATTGAGGCTTTTTGTCCTTTATGCCTTTTTTGGCAATTTCTACTTTTATAAAAAGAAATAATCTAATAATTATACCATGAAAGAAAATGAAATTAATCAAGAAATAAAATCATATTTAGAACAAGATGAAATGGATTACTGGGAAGGCGTAGAGCTTTATTCATATCATCCAAAAAAACGCAACAATGTTGTTCTAACATTGAATCAGCGTTGGCAAAAAAGCACAATGCACGAAAAACTTGTATATGAACTTGAAAAAATAGTTGGAAATAAACCAACAAACAGAAAAACTATTTTAAATCAACGACCCGCTGTACTGCCTTTTAAAGTTATAGAAGAAACAAAAGATGAAGCACCTCAAAATTATGAGTATAAAATTACCTATAAAAAATTGCCAAAAGAGCTGCAAGCAATTGTAATTGAAAAAGGGCAGTTATATAACGCATTGGAACAAAAGAAAAAAGAACTTGCAGATATTGGCGAACAAAATGATGACAAAAGCGTAGTTAAAAGAGGAATCATATTGAAAGATATGCGTAGAATGTCTGATAGGATTAAGAAAATTCATTCGTTATTGATGATTTTTGATGAAAATAAAGGATTTGTTAGTAATAAAAAATTAAAACCAGAAACTGCAAATAAAATTGCTTGTGAAGCTAAACAATTCTATAACGAACTTGAAATTCTTAAAACGAGACCAGTTGGTGGTACTGATGAAAAACCTCAAGAGGAAGAAACTAAAGAACTTTCATTAGAAGATGAACTAGATAAAGAATTTCAGTACCAAAATATGAATTATTGGAAGCGTAAGGATTTACTTGTAAAACTTCGCTCATCTGTGAATAAGCAAGAAAAAAGAGCTAAAAGTACGAATAAAGAAAAAATTAAAGAAAAAAACTTATTAAAAGTTGAAATGGGCAAATCTATGATTTATTTACTTGAAAAGTATTTTAAAGAAAATGAAGAGCCTGATACAGATAAAACTTCTGAAAATAATACTGAAGAAATTATTGAACCTGAAAAATAGATGCTCTTTGAGATTAATGATATAGAAAAAGAGATTGAAAACATTCAATTTTCAAAAATAAATCATTCTGCAAACTTTATTAGTTCACAGAATGATTATTTATCAAAACATTTAAGAAATATTGATTTTAATGAGAAAAATAAAAATTATCATTTTACGTCTAATGGTCGTTTTGCTCTTCACGATATTGTTATCCACATTGCTAACGGAATTACTGATGCTAATTCAATCATTACTAGCTTTAACATTTCCGTTATTGCAGCAAAATCACTTATTCGAGCGTGGGACAAAGGTATTTTTACATCTCTTAGTTTTGTTTTAAATGCTCAAAAAAAACATAATTTTAAAGAAGCAATAAAACTAATCGATGGTAAATTTCCAATTGCATTTACTGCTATTCATGCTAAAGTCGCATTAATTTGGAATAAAAAACAATTTATCACAATAATTACTTCAGGAAATTTAAGCAACAATAATAACTATGAAAGAGGAATCATCTCTACATCAAGAAAAGTCTTTGAGTTTGATAAAAACTGAATTGATGAATTATTCATTAACAATTCTAAATGAAGTTGAAAAACTATCATACTTATTAATGCTTCCGATTGATATTGCTAAAATGGTTGAAGTTGATAAAAGACAATTTATAATTGATATTCAATATGAAGGGTCAGAAATTTATAAATCATTTAATAAAGGAGTTTTAAAAAAAGAAATTGAAATAAAACAAAAAATGCAATCTATTACAGATGTATTTGAAAGAGATTCATTAGAAAAAGAAATCAGAAACTACAAAGCAAAACTCATCTTGCAACTACATGGTTAAGAATAATGAAAATACTGCATTAGAGCATATTCAAGCATGGTTAAGAGAGCCTGGTACTATGGAACTATCAGAAAAAGAAACTGAAATCTACGACCGTCTTGATTATTGTTACGACCAGCTTAAAATTGATCGTCCTGTAGTTGTTGCACGTAAGTTAATGCAAAAATACGGTTATACAGACCGCACAGCTTATGCTGATATTCAACGTTGCCAAAAACTTTTTAATCCTATTAATCGCCGTGATTTAGAATGGATTAGAAATTTTATTGTTGATGATGCTATTTTGCAAATTCAGGTTGCTCGTGAAAAATTTGACCAAAAAGCTTGGCAACGTGCCAGGGCTGATTTGCTTAAAATGTACGAAATTGATAAAAGAGATAAGGCTGTTATTGACCCTGATATGCTTGGACGTAATAATTATTTTATTACTATCAATTTTGGGAATGAAGCTAAAAAAATAGATATGAATGAGCTTCATAAATTACCAGTTGATAAAAGAATTAAACTAACAGAATTTCTTTTTCAAGATGTAGATATTGAAGATGCTAAAATAATAATGGAATCATGATACAAAAACTTTCATTTAATCCATTTCAAACTGCAATTTCCATTTTGCAGCCAAAATATAACTTTATGGTGTCGGGACGTGGTTTTGGAAAGTCAACTTATTTCGGGCATCAATTACACCAAATCGTGCAACATCTACCAGGAGCCAGTGGTATTATTGCTGCAAGAACTTTAACTCATGTATTAACTTCAATTCTACCCTCTGCTTTTGCCCATTTGGAGCGTATGGGTTACGTTCGTGATGTTCATTATGTGATTGGAAAGCAACCACCAAAAGAATGGGGAACGCCCATCAATGCCCCGGTAAAAGATTTTTCTAACTATATTACTTTTTTTAATCCTGACAGACCTGTTGGTTTTTATTTAGCATCACAACAATTAATTGGTTCTGGTCGTGGACCTAATACTGATTTTCTTCTTACTGATGAAACTCTTCGTCTTGATAAACAAAGATTAGATAATGAACTATCTCCAACTTTAAGAGCTAACAAGGGTAAATTTAATGTAGATTGGCATTTAGGCGAATATCATTCTACATCAATGCCATATACTCAGCAATCAAAATGGATACTAGACAAGGGTAATTATTATCTGGAGGAGTATGGTATTGATTATTTTTCACTATGGAAACAAGTTGTAAAAATGCAACTTGAATTGTTAGATATTGAAGATAATAAAGAATTTGCCAGACAATGGAACGAAATTCAACATATCCGTAGAAAAATGAAGCCGCTATTATCAAAAGATGGTCAAACATTATTTACTTTATCAAATGCAATTGATAATTGGGAAAATGTAGGCATTTCATACATAAAAGAGCAGCGTAAAAGATTACCGGAAGTCATATTTTTAATTGAAATTATGAATATGATTATGAGCTTAAACGAAAATAGTTTTTATGCTCTAAATGAAGATGTTCATGTGTATTATGATGGTTGGGATGATGATTTTACTAATGATTTGGCTTTATCATCAGGATTTGATTTTACTGCATTAAGTACAAGAAAATGTAATATTCTTAACCGAAAATACTATAATATTAACTTACCTATTCATTTGTTTTTTGATTGGGGTGGTACTATCAGTTTTGTGCTTGCAGCTCAATACAATAAGAATAACAACACATTATATATTATTAAAGAATTTTACATTACTGCCGGAGGAGATATGCCAAAACTTTTAATGCAAGATTTTTCAAAATTCTTTATTGAACATAAAAATAGAGACTTGATTTTTGTTAGAGATACTTATGGAGATAATGCTTCTATTCAGAAATCAAAAACGATTAATCAAGATGCTATTGCTGAATTAAATAAGCAAAATTGGAAAGTTACAACAAAAAAACACAGACATAAAGAGCCGCCTATGTTTGAAAAGTGGCAACTGATGCAGAAAGTTTTAGGCGAAAAAGAAAATCTTTTTAAGGTAAGAATAGACGGTAATAATTGTAAGTACCTAGTTATTGCGATGAAAGAAACTAAAGCAAAGCAAGTTGGTAATAAGTTTTCAAAAGATAAATCAGCAGAAAGAAAATCTAATGTTGATCAAAGAACTGCACCGCACTCCACAGATGCTCTTGATAAGGGTTGTTACTGGCTTAAAAACAATATAAAATCTACAATATTTGTTGCTGCCAATATTTAATAATTTACACTATTAACACTATTAACACTATTAACACTAAAAATGGTATTTCCTCAAAATTTCCAATTTCCTTTTTTGCTTAATAATTAGAATTTCTTCTATGGAAATTTTGAGGAAATGGGGTCTCTATTAGGCGGTTTTTGGTAGTGAAAGCCTGAAAATCAGTTATTTAGAATGATTATAAATTACATTTATTTTTCTTTCTTTCCTTTTTTAATGCAATTTTAATGCAACTGCCTATAAATCAGTAAATTAACAGCCTTGTAAGTTCCTGTATATCAGTCCATTTGTCTAATCACATTTATTTAAGTATCTTTATATCAGTTAATTAAACCGATAGGTTTATAGTTGTAGTAAAGGTTTTATGTTGTATTTTTTTGACAGTTTTTTGAGACTTTTTTTACTTAATAAAAATACTGAAAAAACTCCGAGAGTCAGAAACTCGTAAAAACGAAATTATTTTATAATATTTTTTAAATTTCTCAAAAATGAAAACTTATTATTATGTGCCTGACAATGGCAATTCAAAGCAATTTTTATCAAAAGAAAATGCAGAATTACACGCTGAAGCCTGTATTTCAACAGTTGAAGAAAAAGAAGTAAATAACAAAGATTTTAAAAATCTACTAAAAGAAGTAAACTTCTTTGATGATGCTAAAATTTTGGAAACTCCTAAACAAGAAGTTAAGGAAGAACAAAACGAATTAATACAAAAACTTGAAGCACTACAAAAAGAAAATGAGCAGTTAAAACAACAAACTTCTTTATCTTATGAAGATGCTGCCGAAATGTATCGCAGAAAGGCAGGTATATTAAAAGATATACAAGTTTTTGAAAATGTGTTAAATAACATTAGTAACATAATCGAAGCAATCGACAGCGAGGAAGATTTAACATCTGCAACTTATAATGTTACATTAAAGAATAATAATTCTTATTCAAATGCTCCAACAGTACTTAGCATCTCAAATGTTATATTTATTAATAGTTTTTTAGAATTTGCAACAAATAAAATTGAAAGCAAAGTTTCTGAACTGAAAGAAGAGATACAAGCTATATAAATATTAAAGGGGACATGATAATATAGCATTATCAAAGTCCCCTTATTTTTAAATTTCTCACTACAAAATTAAACAATATGAATGATATAATCAAAGAAAAACGCAAAGTATTGCAAACATTAAGTAGTACAGCCGTTGAACTTGCAGAAGACAAAGGCATAGAGCCAACAGAACACACCATCAACGAGTTAATAATGATGTTGATATACAATCCTGAGAATGAACATAATTTCAAATCTTTTGCAGGTTGGAAAAAAGAAGGCTACACAATAAAAAAAGGCTCAAAGGCTTATATGTTGTGGGGGCAGCCTATTAATATAGAAAATAAAGAAAAAACCGAAGAGAATAATGAGGACAATAGTTTTTTCCCTATTGCTTATGTGTTTAGAAATGACCAAGCAATTAAACCAATAAAACGGACACGTCCAAAAAAAGAAACACCGCCAAAAGTTCCTGAACTTGTTAAAGATTTACCTTTTTAGAATTTAAGCCTGACAATTAAATATTGTTAGGCTTTTTCTTTGCATTGTAGGGTATATAAGACTTTCATAGTCATATATGCCCTTTTTTTTGTTTATGGAAACGGACAGGATTTATAGGGCACAGTGTTCTCCTACCGGAGGGGTTACTTCCTAATAACAGATTGAAAAGAGCGGAATAATGATGTAATTATTTGCTTTTCAGTCTGTTATAAGGAAGTAGCTCTTCACATTTTTTTCAGGTTACTTATGTTGGTTTCTTTTTTTTTTGCATCTTCAAAGAAAACATTTACTTTTCTTGATTTTCCAACAAATATTTTAAAAATAGTGTGCTTAATTATTTTTTAAAGGATTACTTCTTCGACCAAGTTCAGTCATGGCTTTTTCAAAGATTAAAGATAGGTCTGTTTTTTCTTCTTTGTCTTCAAAGAAAAAGTTTATTTCTATTGATTTTGCAACGATTAAGAAATTTTTCATTGAGGGGCAATAGTTTAACGCAAACATTCGAGAAACATTTGAACGTTGCAAACCTGTTTTATCTGCAATTTGCTGATGAGAAATTTCTTTATCTTCTGCAATTTTTTTTAAGATTAAAACGAGCAGCTTCCATTGCTGCTCGTTTGTGTTTTCGTTTTTCATATTAATTGTTATTTACAACATAAGTCATTACTCCATGAGCATTCATTAACGGTAATAATTGCTCTATATTCATTTGTTTGATTTTAAAACTTGCTAAATTAACTATTTCAGAAGTGTGTTTTTCTTTACCATATAAAGCATGAACTGAAGAGTCATAGCCTTTTATCGTTTGTCTGCTTTGCTCTCTCATAGTTAATGCTTCTGCTCTTAAAAAATTTAAGATTGTTTTCTTATTTCCTTCAATAATTACTTTGCTTGCGTTGTACTGTCCTGTTTTTGTTGCTTTCATAATATTTATGCCGTATTGTGCTGTTGCCGCCAGCGTTTAAGTTACTTTATTAATTCTGTACAAATATACGTATCATTTTTGATACTACCAAAATTATTTTAAAGTTTTTTTTTTTTTTTTTTTTTTTTTTTTTTTTTAATTTTTTTAATTTTTTTTTTTTTTTTTTTTTTTGTCCTTTATTAAAATGTCATTAATGCTCACTTTTGAACTATGATTTTAAGAAGAGTTACAGCCTTAAATGCTGTACTTGCTGACTGGGATGAACGAAAATTACCTGATGGTTCTGATAAAGTTTTTTCAGTTGCATTTATAAGTAAAAAAGGAAAGTTTAGATTTATTAAGAGAGCTAAAAAAACTGGTTTAAGAATGAATATGAAATATAACGATATGAAGGCTGTACAGCCAGTTGATGAAAATGGTTTTGAAATTGGACACATATACCCAGTTTGGATTCATTCTATTTTATTTTATTCCGGGAATGTAGAATTTAATTTGTTGAAATGACAGAATTTGATAAAAAAGGAAATCCAATTGTAAGTTTTTCTGCAAGTAAAGTAGTTATGCAAACGACTACTGAAGAATCGCTTCCATCAATTAGAGCAGGTAAAAATTTTGAACCTGTGAAAGTTGGCGGTGTTGCGGTTATTCCTTGGTACGATGACAATGAGTTTCCTCAAGTAGCAGATAGAACTATTTCTAAAACTTCGGTTTTAAAAAGAGCATTAAACGACATTTCAAAAATAACTCTTGGTCAAGGTGTGTTTCCATGCGAAGTTTTGGAATATTTAGAAAATGGACAGGAAAAGCTTAAAGTAATCACTGACCCTGTAATTACTAATCAATTACAATCTTATGTTATTCGCAGATACCTTGCAAAAACAGAATATAATGTAAGAAGTTTTGGCAATGCATTTGTTGAATTGATACCAAATATCGCAGGAAATAAAATTTTAAAATTAAATCCTGTTAGTGCGTTGCATTGCAGGCTTGAAGCTCCTGACAAAGATGGCAAAATTAATAATGTTATTGTTTCTGGCAAGTGGCCAGACCCTGAAAAAAAAGATATTAAAAAATACTTGTTGCTTGATGAAATTGACCCTTTTGCACATTTGCAAATATTAAAGGAAGAGAATAAATTAGAAGGACAAACTGTTTTTATGCACATTACAAATTCTTTTTCTTCTAATGATTTCTACCCTTTGCCAGATTGGTATAGTGCTAAGGAATGGATAGAGATAACTCAAAAAGTACCTACTCTTATAAAATCAGGTATGGATAATATGCTGAATATTTTCTTTTTGATAAGAATACCATATCAATATTGGGAAAAAAAATATCCAGCAGATGAATTTGAAAACAATAAGGAAAGAAAAGATAGAATAGAAGCTGATATTCTAACTCTTGAAGAAAAATTTACAAGTGTAGAAAATGCAAGAAAAGCATTAATTACATTCTTTGGAGACTCCGATGTTGATGGTGATGATAAGTGGGAAGTTGAACTTATTGAGCCAAAGTTTAACAAAGAAAATTTTGTTACTTCAACTGCTGCTGATACTCAAATTGCTATTTCATCGGGCATTAGCCCTGACTTATTGGGTTTGATGTACGGGAATTCAAAAGGTGGTAGTATGCAGCGTGAATTATTATTGCTACAATATGCACTAAGTTGGGAAGCTCGGCAAAAACTTGCAGACCCTATTGAAATGATGTTAAGGTTTAATAATCCGGGAATGGAAAATTTACAACTTCGTTTCAGAAACACTTTTTTAACGACACTTGATACAGGTGCCGGTACTGATTCTAATTTAAGTTAATATGTTATTAAACACTATAGATAGAGTAAAAGAGATTCTTCCGGTGAATGTTTCTTTTGATTTTCAAAAATTAAAACCTTTTGTGATTGATGCTGAACGCATAATTGAAGAAACAATCGGAACTGAATTATACACTGAATTAAATACTCAGGCAAATTTAGAACCGCCTGAAGCTGATGCAGTAAAAGATACTGTTATTAGATTATTACAAGAGCCTATTACATATCTTGGTTTTTATTTTGGGTTTGATATTTTAAATACGGTTTTTTCAAATCAAGGTTTTCACAGGATTGAAAATGAAGAAAGTGGAAAAAAGGCATTATTTCAACGTCAAGAAGAAAATTTAAAGTTAGGATTTAAACATCAAGGCTACAACAGGCTTGATATGTGTTTGAAACATCTTGAGAAAAATAAAAATGATTTTGCTACATGGACAGGGAGTGATTCATATACTTTATTGCTTCGCAACTTTATTAATTCTACTGATGTTTTTACAAGAATTTATAATATTGGTGGTAGTCGACTTGTTTTTCAAAAATTAAGAAATTATCAAACAATTGTTGAAGATTTTGATATACTGCCGTTAATTGGTCGTGAGTTTTTTGATGAATTAAAACTACAAATCAAAGAAGATAATTTAACTCCAGAAAATTCTACTTTTTTAGAATTGTTACAAAAAGTTGTTGCTTTTAGAGCTATTCACAGAGGTGGTGTTGAATTACTTGCAGAGCTTAATGAATTTGGTATTTATCAGCAAAAAATTGTTGATAATACAAGAAATTTCAAAACACAAAATGCAGCTGCACAGGACTTGTACGAAACTTTATTTGGACAGGCTAAAACATACGGACACTCTTATCTTAAAGTGTGTGAGAATTTTTTAAAAGCAAATATAAATGATTACCCAACTTATGAAGATTCATCTGCTTATGATGATAGTGGTAGCGTATTTAATTTGGAAGGTACTAATAAAATAGGGATTATATAATGGAAAAAATATTTGAAAAATTTTTAGGAATAATAGAAACATTACCTCTTGTTTACAAGATGATAACCTTGATTTTACTTTTGGTTGCCTTTATAGCATATAAAATATTTTCTTCTGAGAAAATACAAAGGTTAGTCATTTTAAAAATATATAAAAAAATAGGTAAATACGCTCGTGAAGACTTGCTTATACACCCTTTTTTTACAAGAAAACAAAGATTTTTAAATACAATCAGCTTAATGAAATTTGAATCTGAAAACAAAACAGAAATATTTAAAATGTTGTTTCGGATAAAACTAAATATTGACAATAAATTGTCAATAAGTTATGTTGAAAATATTGATTTTAATGGGATTTCAAAACATATTTTAGTTGCATCAATGATGTCTCTCGTTTCTGAATTTATAGAATCCTACGAAAAAGATTTTCTCGAAAGTTTGCAAAAAAAATACAACAATGAAAAAGGTTTAGAATTATTTAATTTTATAATGAATCACCCAACTGGTTTTCGACAAAAAAGAGTTGACCGAATTAATAGAATAGTTTATCAAATAGATGTATATATTAGAAATTCTCAAATATTTGACAATAATATAGAACGAGTGGTTCATTTTTTCAACGAATTATTATATGCTCTAAGAATTTCTATTTTTCAAGCAGAAAAAGACTTTAAAGACATGAATGGACATATTGATGAAATAATAAATAAAGATGATTAATATAGAAATTGAAATAAATAAAAAGAAACAATTATTTAATCATCCTGAATGTTTTAACGAATTGTTGCCTCATCAATTAGAAAAAGTGGTTGAACTTTTTATTTTAAATAAAAATCCTCTTTCCGAAAGAATTGGTGATAAGTTTATGTTATTAAATTCTTTTCTGAAATTGTCGCATAAAAAAAAAGAAAATAAAAAAATATTCAAAACAATTGATAACCTTGTCAACAATAACATCATTGATAATTTATTAGAATTGCAAGATTTTTTATACAAAGAACAGGATTTCAATAACTGGATTATTAAAGAAATTAACCACAACAAAAATGTTTTTTATGGTCCAAAAAATTATTTTTCTTACATGTTATTTGGTGAGTTCATAGTTGCTGATATGTTGTTTATGAATTATTTCCAATCGGAAGATAAAAACATTCTTAACAAGTTCATTGCTGTTTTATATAGAGAAAAAAAAGAAAATTTTGATGTAAATAGTCAGGCTGATATTAGGAAACCCTTTAATTCTGATTTTTGGGATTATCGCACAGAGCAGCTTAGTAGTCTTGATAATATAACCAAACAATCAATTTTATTTAACTATGCAAGTGTTCGTTATTGGCTTACAAAAAAATATCCGAATGTTTTTAATTCTGAAAGCAAAGAAAATAAAAAATCTATTGAATTTGGAAACAATCGATCAGGATGGATGAATATCAGAAGAAATTTAGCCGGAGATGTTTTTAATCTTGAAAAAACAGACAATCTATTATTATCAGATGTTTTAAATGATTTGAACGAAAAAATGAGCAAATGACAAAATATACTGATTATACGGCTTACTTTAGGCAGTTGGCTACCGATTTACTTGGGCATTCTGATTCTGAAAAGCATTTTTATAGAAAAGGCTTAGAAGAATTTTTACAAGGCTTGCAAACTGTTGTCAATTACCCTGCAATGCTACTTGATAGGTACGATTACAAGTATAGTGATAATGGTGCTGATAATGTAATGAAAGATAGAACTATTGCATTTATGATAATTGATAACACAAATGATATTGAGGACTATAACAGGATTGATGAAATTTGTGATTTAACAGAAAATATTGTTGATAAGATATATAATAGAATAAGAAATGATATAAGAGAGCCTAATAATGCTTTTCTTAAATATGCAAATTTGAATAATATTCAAGTTTCACCAATTGAAAACTATGCTGATGCAACTTTCGGTTATTTTGTTACTATTGAAATTTTATCACACCATAATACTACAGTATGATTACTATTTTACATGAACCTAAACCGCTTGACTTTTCGGGCAATGGACTTGCTTTCGAATTGCAAGGAGCTGGATTAATTGCATTCGAGGGGGTTTTATCAAAAATAAATGAAAATGCTACATTTACAGAAATATCAAAATTTGAGTTAACTCCTGATGTTGCAATGAAAGCAAAAGTCCAACTTGGTTATTTAATTAAAGATTATATTTCTGTTAATTTGCCGAACCTTAGTAATACTGAAATATCTGCAAATAATCTTAATTCTTATCGATTACAACTTTATGATAGAATCTTGCAGGGTGGGCAAATGCAATCAGTGTTATCTCTTACCCGAAATTACTCTGTATTAAAAGGAAAAATTCCTTTTTTGAAATTTCCTGATTTTGACATCGATGTTTTTTCAAATACCGATAAAAATTTTCTTAACTGGATTGATTATAACATTTATTTATTTTCAAATGCTAATTTCTTTCTGCATTACTTTTTTAATAAAACGCCTCAAAATATTCATTTAAGGGCTAAAATATTTTACACTGATCACTCAAGCGAATATCAAAATATTTTTACAATTTCAGCACAAAGCAATAGTATTTTGCATTTTCCTTGTTCCGAAGAAAAATTGAGCTTAAATCAATATTCACCATCAAAAGAAATATATAAATATCAACTTGCCCTGGTTGACGACTCAAATAATGCAAAAACAAATTGGATTTCGTTTTTTTTAATTGATAAACCGCTTTATGTGAGAGAATTTGCTTTTGTAAATAATTTTGGAGTTTTTGAATTTTTCTATACAAAAACAAAAAGAACGGAAAAGCTCACAACAAAACGAAAAGAGTACAAAAAAAATCTTCCTATTAATTATAAGTCTTCAGATGCTGAAATAGAATCTATTTTAGAAGAGGCTTATAACATTTTTGAAATTGAGACAGGAAGTATTACAGAAAAAGAATCTCTTAATATATCTAATATGTTGATTAGTGAATTCTTATATGAAATCGTTGACAATAAATATATCCGTTGTCAGTTAATTGATGGTAGTAGTGAAATCATACCCGAAGATGATGTTTTTTCAGTTAAATTTTCTTACAGATACGCTTTCGACAAATGACAAATCTTTTAGACCTTATAATAGCACAACAATATGTTGTCTTACCAAACGATTTTTCATTAAAATTATCGTTTAAATTTCCGATGCCTTATCTTGATAATATCCCTGCAGCTTCAACATATTGGTTTAATTTACCAACAGAAGGAAATAATTTAATCTTTAAACATGCTAATTTTATTTATGGTGTCGATAAACTAAAAATTTATGATTGCATTCTTGTTGTAGCTGGCAATCACATGAAAGGCAAACTATATTTAAAAAATGCAGGTCATAAAGAATATAAATGTTTTCTTGTATTTAATGATATTATTGAAGAAATTTCAACTAAAAAAATATCTGAATTAGTTAATAGTAGTTATTACTTAGGTGCTGATACGAATACGATTATTGCAGAAGTTAAGGCATTATGCCAACGATCATACCCTGCTGTTAATTATGCATTTCCAGAAATATTTAATGATAAGTTTTTTGATGATAAAAACGATGATTTTTATAATATAAATACGTACTCAACAAATCATAATGTATTTAGGAAAAACTATTATTCAAATTTATATGAAAAGGCTGTTAATTTTACGGCATTAGTCCCAATGCCCTATTTATTTCATGTGATTAATGAAATTTTCAGAACAATAAATTATACTGTAATAGGTAATTTCATTAATGATATAAATTTTAGAAAATTAATTATATATAATAATGTTGCTGAAGAAAATATTTCAGATACCGATTATCTGTTAGCACGGCATCCTACATTATTAAGTTTCGTTACTGGAACGCAAACTTATCAAATTCCATTACCTGTTATTGTTAAAGATAATGATAACACTTTAATTAACGACCTATATCATGGGTCTGTTGTTGGAAAATATATAATTAAATATAAATTTACGGTGAATGCAGGTGGTCAATTTACGCCACCTCCCGGAGACATTCCGTTAGATAAGAGGTTCTGGTTTAATTATTTTGATGGAAGCGAAATGGTTAACATTCATACTGAAGAAATTTTATCAGAAACAACTTATGTCGAAGGTAGCATATCATTTACTTTCGCAACACCGCCTGTTCTTAGTTTTTATTTTCACACAATATGGCCTCCCGGTAGCGTGCATCATGTTGATGGTTGTGATAATATAGAAATAACAATTTATCCGGTAGAAGAAAATTTTATTGATGTTTTTTCAACAGAATTTGAACTAAAAAATCATGTTCCAAATTTAACATTTTCTGACTTTTTAAATAATTTGATAAAAAAATTCTCTCTTGCCATTTTTTTTGATTTTAGTAATAAAAAAATTGAAATCGAACATTGTAATGACATTATTAATAACAATAACTATCTTGATTTAACAAATCATCTTATTAGCAATTCAGAAAAAATACAATTTGAAAACAAAGGATTTTCTGTAATAACCAAATGGTCTAATGATGATTTGATAAAAAATAACTTTAAAAATATGAGTGGTTATTTGGATATTACATATATATATACACTGCCTCCACCATCTCCCGAATTCGTAAATCAAGTGATTTTTTTTGTAAAAGAAAATCATTACCAAGTTGCTATTATTAATGAAGATAATTTATTAGAATGGTCATTCTTAACGGATAGATTTTATGATATAATAAGCAATAACATTGATGTTCTTGAAGTAAATTCGACAATAAATACATTATTTTCAAGACTTGATGATAATTTTAATTATTCTTTGCCGAAAATTTCACAAATAGGAACAACAGCAAGTACCGGAGTTAATGATTTCGGTTTTAAATTACTTAATTATCATGGACTTGGAAATAATCCTTATTCTTCAAATAACAGATATAATGAAAATGGAAATATAGTTTCTGGTGTTAATCTATACCCACAAGGTGAAGATGGGCTGTATAATGTCTATGCTAAAAATTTTTATGATTACATTTCATCGCGAGATTTAGTTGAAATGGATTTTCATATTAATGCAAGTGTTTTTCAAAAAATAGCAAATCTTTTTAAGGCTGGTAATCCTACTCGAAAAATCAGAGTTGGAGCTCGAAACTACATTCCTGAATCTGTTGATATTACTATTAATAGAACTTCTTTTGTTAATTGTAAAATAAAATTAAGATAATGGAAAAAATAGACCCAAAAGGTTTAAATACTGAAGTTAGGAAGTGGTCGAGGCAATCGGCTGCAATGATGCGTAGTAATGTCAAACAACTAACAAATAAAAACAAACACAAATATTTAAGAGCAAAAAAAACACAAAAATCAAAACTGGTAACTAAAGATTTTAAAACTCAATCTACATTTGCTTTTCAATCTTTTGCAGTAACAAATGAATCATCAAGATTGGGCGGTTCGCTTTACGATAGTATTAAACAAAAAACTCGTAGCCGTTTCGGTGTTGTAGAACGAATTATATTTCCATTTGCAAAACATGGAATATTCATAGACCTTGGTGTAAGTAGAGGTCATAAAAAATCAAACCCTCGTAAAAAAATTGATTGGTATCGTTTTGTTTTTGAAGAAAGGCTTGATATGCTTGCTGATGTTGTTTCTGAAAAATATGCAGATGCTTCGCTTAAAGCTTTTGGCGAAGATATAGGAACATAAACAATGTCCTTTATTTTGTAAAAAAAATCTGCTTTTTTTGTGTAAAAATATAACTAAAACATTTTTATTATGGCAGGATCAAAACGAAACGCATTTGAAAATTCATTACTACAATTAATATTCAACAATGCTGCACTATCAAACATAGGTAATGCAGCCGGACTTCAACCTTCTGGCGTTGCGGGTAATTTATACGTAGCTCTTTTTACAGCAGCACCCTCTGATAATTCAGACGGTACAGAAGCGGCTTATACTGGTTATGCTCGTGTAGCAGTTGCAAGAACTTCGGCAGGTTGGACTATTACAGATAATGTATGTGAAAACACCGAAGCTATTACTTTTGAAGAATGTACGGCAGGCAGTGCAACAATTATAGGGGCAGCTATTATGACAGCAGAAACAGGAGGCGATATGTTATTCTGGACAGACGACCCAAACCTTGCAGTTTCAGTTGGAATAACTCCTGAATTTGCTGTAGGCGATTTTTCAATAACAGAAGATTAATATATGTAGATGGCATATCCCGTATTTACATACGCAGGTAATTTTTCAGCAGTTGCATCACAAACTACTATTAATGTTGCATATCCAAGCACGATTAATGCTAATGATATATTAATATTACAAGTTTTTGGCTATGCAACTACCTCATTTACAACACCAACTGGGTGGACTGAAATTGATACTATTCAGCAAGATGATAAAACTTTCAGCTTATTTTGGAAGCGAGCTTCAGGTTCTGAATCAGGTTCTGAAACTGTATCATGTGCTGATAGTTGCGATTTATTTGGACATATCTATGCTTTTTCAAATTGTGCTGTAAGCGTGACACCTTATGAATCTTACACTTATAATGCAGCAACTTCTAACTCTTTAACAATACCTTCTATTTCAACAAATGGAATTGAAAGATTGGCGGTTGCATTTTATAATGTTTGTGGGTATTTGAATCCTACATTAACAACAAATTACACAGAAATTGCATCTGTAGGCTCACGAACGGGGCAAGATGGCGTGATGGAAGCACATTTACAAGAAATTGCAACTGCATCAACAGTATCGGCAGACAATTCTACAATAGGTAATGTAAAAACACACGTAGAGCATGTTCTTGCATTAATCCCCGTTACTGTAGGAAATGATTTAATTACTGCAAGTATTTCAAACAACTCACTTATTTCTGCTGATTTAAAAGCGAAAGGAAAATTATTATCTAATATAAATAATAATTCTGTTGTAGATTCTAATCTATCTTATGTTAGTTCTGTTACTAATTTTGATAGTAATAATATAAATATTAGCAGTTTTATTTCTGCTAATTTAAAAGCTAAAGGAAAATTATCATCTAATATAAATAATAGTACTGTTGTAGTTTCTAATTTATCTTATGTTAGTTCTGTTACTAATTTTGATAACAATAATATAAATGTTAGCAGTTTTATTTCTGCTGATTTAAAAGCGAAAGGAAAGCTATTATCTACTATTAATAATAGTACTTTTGTCGTTTCTAAGCTATCTTACGTTAGTTCGGTTACAAATTTTGAAAGCAATAACATAAATGTCAGTAGTTTTCTTTCTGCTGATTTAAAAGCGAAAGGAAAGCTATTATCTACTATTATTAATAGTACTGTTGTAGTTTCTAATTTATCTTATGTTAGTTCTGTTGTAAATTTTGATAGTAATAACATAAATGTTAGTAGTTTTATTTCTGCTGATTTAAAAGCGAAAGGAAAATTATTATCAGTTATAAATAACAATTCTATTGTAGCCTCTAACTTATCTTATATTAGTTCAAGCAGTAATTTTAAAAGCACAAATATTAATGCAGCTTCTTATATTTATGTAAATCTCAAAGCTAAAGGAAAGTTATCTTCTAATATCAATAGTAATTCCGTTGCTACTGCTATTTTTCCTTATATTAATGTTTTTATTGAACTTGTAAAATCAAATAGTTTTATAACAACAAATATTTCTGCAAATAGTTCAGTTACAACAAATGTTACTGCAAATAGCGATGTAACAACAAATATTTCTGCTAATAGTCATCTAAATTAATTAAGTTATGAGCAAAATTTATGTAAATCAACCTTTTAGATTAGAATTAAATGTAAATCAAAACATTGAAGGTGCTTCTGCTATAATTAAGGTTAAAAGAAAAAATGGACCAAGCACAGAGCAATTTGATTTAAATGCAACAATTATTGATGCCGAGATAGGTGTTATCCAATCATTAGTAACTCCGACAATTAATAATATCGTTGGAAAATGGACAGTTTGGGCTTATATAACTTTTGCTAATGGAGATATGATTCCTGGAGAGCCGTATTCTTTTGAGATTTATAAAGAAGGTTGTTAAATGTTTTTAATTTAAAAGAACAAAAATGCCCCTACATCTCTGTAAGGGCAATGTCAATAAGTCATTATTAATTAATAACAACTCCACAAATATACAACATTTTTCTATGTTTTTATTTAGAATGAATATAAATAAGCATTTTTTTGAAAAAAAAGTGTGCAAATATTTGTACATTCGTTTTTTTTTAGTAGTTTTGTTGTGTCAATAAGAATTATTAATTAAAATTTAAAACGATGAAAACTTTAAAAAACACAACAATTACAATTATTGAATCAGGTATTGAGGAATCGAATAATTTTAAAAACAATATTTTAAAATTATTTAAAGAGGAGTTTATTTCAAATTATTACAATCAATATAATGTTAGCATTGATAAGATTGCCCTTTGGGATGTTAGTTTTGGAAATACAGGATATGGAAGATTTAGAAGAGCAGGGCGAGGAATTCAATTAGTAGTAGAAGGTAATAGACCAAGTGATGATGGTGAATTAGAAAAATATGAAGAAACTATTAATATTAGTGAGACTATTGATTCTAGTACAATTGATTTTTTGTACACTTTAGAATATGGCTCAAAATCTTATTCTGATGAAATGAAAAGAATAGCACTTAAATTAATAAAAGATGAAATAGATGATAAAATTTCAGAAGCAATTATAAATAATTAATATGATAAAAAAAGAAATATTCCTTAAAGCCCGACAGCAAGTCGGGCTTTATATCGCAGCCGTGATGAAGCAGAGAGGCATTAATAAAATGCAGCTTGCTGAGCGTGCCGGAATAGAACGTCATCAGCTTTATTCTATATTAAAAGGCAACACAGCTTATACTATAGATACTTTTCTGGTGGTAATTCAAGCATTAGATTGCTATTTCTTTCTTGCGGATAAAGAAGGTGAGCATCTTAATTTTGAACACATGGAAGAAAAGTCTGACCCTGATAAGGCTATGGATTTTGGTAAAGAATAAGTCCTTTAGCTAAATAAACAAAAACGCTTAATTCGCTTAAAATGAATTAAGCGTTTTTTTTATGGCAAATAATAGCACGAACCGAAAAATAAATATTTGGATAAACGGCAAGCAAGTCGAAAATTCATACAAAGGAATAAGCAATTCAATGCGTAAAGCTCGCAACGAGCTTGCAAATATGACAATTGGAAGTAAGGCTTATCTTGAGCAAACGAAAAAACTCAAGCAATTACAGAAACTGATGGATGACCATCGCACTAAGCAAGGGCTTATTGCTAATGGGTGGACTAAGGTTAGAAATGAGTTTAAATCTGCAACAATGAGTTTCTTTGCCGGAAATATGATAACAACTGCCGTTGAGAAAATGGGCAGTGCTATATCAGGACTAATTACCGGAGCAGCAAGCCTATCAGATGAACTCGCAGATATTCAAAAAACTACAGGATTATCAGCTGCAAAAGTCGATGAATTAAATAGTAGTCTTTCAAAAATAGATACCAGAACCTCTACTTCAGAATTGCGTAATTTGGCTGCAATTGCAGGGAAGTTAGGAAAAAACAGCAAAGAGGAAGTTCTCGAATTTGTTGGAGCAGCTGATAAATTAGTTGTTGCACTTGGTGAAGATTTAGGCGGTTTAGATGCAATTAAGCAATTAGGAAAATTAAACGAACTATTTAATATTGAAGAAGTTTACGGAACTGCTGTTGCTTTTGAAAAAACAGGTTCAGCAATAAATAGTCTTGGAGCTGCATCGGTCGCAAGTGAAGAATATCTCGTTGCATTTACTCAACGTTTTGGCGGTCTCGCTGAGAATGCAAACATAAGTATTCAAGATGTTTTGGGACTTGGTGCAACAATGGACATTTTGGGAAAAAAACAAGAGGTTGCAAGTAGTTCTATGGCAAAATTCCTTATTGCTTTAGGCGACAAAGAAGGGATTTCACATTTTGCGAAACTTGCAGGCATGAATGTAAAAGAATATTCAAAACTGCTTGAAACTGATGCAAATGAGGCGATGTTGAAAGTTCTTGAAGGTGCAAAAAGTTCAGGTAAAGGAATAACCGGACTTTCAAAAACATTACAAAATCTTGGTGTTGATGGTGTGCAAGCTGCACAGGTTTTGCCAGCACTTGCAGGCAATATTGATTTATTAAGAGAACAGCAAGCTCTTGCTAACGATGAATTTGAAAAAGGTACAAGTTTAAGCGATGAATTTGCAATTAAAAACGAAAATCTTGCTGCGAAATTAGCAAAACTAAAAAAAGCTTGGGTAAAACTATGGATGAATAGCGATGTAAAAAATGCTATTAGTGACTTGGTTGATTCTCTTACAGATATTGTAGCTTGGGTTAAAGAAAATTCATATACAATAAAACTTTTTGCAAAAGCTATTGGTGTGGTAATTATTGCGATTACTTCTTATAATATGGCTCTAAAAGCAAATGCTGCATGGACAAATTTAATGATTATTAAAAATAATTTGTTAAAGAAAGCACAATTAATGGCTGCATTAGTACAAGCCAAATTAACAGGAAATACAAAAAGAGCTGCTGCAGCACAACGAATGTTGAACATTGCCATGAAAGCCAATCCTTGGGGTTTGGCTGTAGCTGTAATAGTTGCTGCCGTAGCTGCACTTGTAATTTTTAAAGATACATTACTTGGTGTTAATAGCTTAGAAAAAGCCAGGAACGAAATATTAAAAGAAACCAATAAGCGGATGGGCGAAGAGTCCGTTAAGTTGGATATTTTAAAAAATAGAATAAATAAAGCAAATGTTTCTAACGAAGAAAGAAAAGCTCTTATTAAAGAAATAAATACTAATTATGGAGATTATTTACCAAATTTATTAGATGAAAATTCTTCGCTAAATGATATAGCGAAAGCTTACGATTTAATAAATAACGGTATCAGAAAGAAAATTGAATTACAGGTAAAAGAGGAGAAGGCAAAAGAAATTTATAAAGAAATTGCTGAAATTCAAGATGATTTAGCGAATAATTCTTTGTATAACATCAAGAAAGGCATTTTCTACAACGCCATAGGTCATCGAATGAAATTAAAAGAATTAAAAGAATTAACGAAAACTTACAATACATTGACTTCGAGCTTGACCGAAGTTGCTATCAAAGAAGCTGAAGTAAATAAAAACTCAAAAGTACAAAAAAAAACAAAAAAGACAACTAATTCAGGTTCAGGGACTAAAAAAACAGAAATAGACTTACTTGCAGAATGGAAGCAAAAATATGAGCAGCTTCGTAAAACCATAACAGATTTACGTAGGTCTCTCAACCTTGCTGATTTATCGGAAGAAGATAAACAAAGAGCTCAACTATCTCAAAAATATGATGATCAACTATCAGTTGTAACAAAATCAATTGAGCATTTTGTTGAACTTAAACAAAAAAAAGGCAGCTTAAACGCCGAAGAGTATGCTTTGTTAGAAAATTTTTATAATCAAAGAAATCAGCTTGTAAAATTAAAAGAAGATGAATTATTCAAACTTGAAAAAGAATTTGCTGATAAAAAAGTAAAAGCAAAAGAAAAACTTCAAAAACAAATTGATGAACTACTTTTAGATGAGAGTCAGAAAGAAGTTTATGCAATAACAAAAAAATATCAGACATTAATCGACAAAGCTACGGAGTATGGGATAGATACAACCGAGCTTTACGCAAAAATGTCGGAAGAAATAAAAGCATTAAATAAAGAGGTTGTTGCTGATGCCGATATTCTTGGAATGACAGATGAAGATTGGGATAAATTCAATAAACATTTCAATGCAGCAATGGAAATCGCAGGGCAGTTTTCAAGCATGATGAATGCTTTTTATCAAATTCAAAGAAATAATGATGCTGTAGAACTTGCCAGTTTTGAAGAAAATACAAGCAAAAAAAAAGAAGCTCTTGATTATCAATTAAAAGCTAACTATATTTCGCAAAAAAACTATGACAGTAAGATAGCTGCTCTTGATAAAAAAATGGATGATAAGAAGAAACAACTATCAATAGATGAGGCTAACCGAACTAAAAAACAACAAATTTTTGAATCATTAATCAACCTTGCTTCTGGTGCTGTAAAAATATGGTCTCATTGGGGTTGGAACCCTCCTGTAGCAATTGGTTTAACAACATTGCTCGGAATTACTGCTGGAGCTGAACTCGCCGCAATAAACTCAACTCCTATACCTAAAATGGGAAAAGGTGCGAGAGTGAATAAGCCAACTATTGCCGAAATTGGCGAAGCTGGTCCCGAAATCGTATTATCTTCAAGCATTGTTACAGATAAAAATTTAGGACCTATTGCAGATGATTTGGCAAGAATACAAGAAGGTAAACAGCCTAACTTATTAGGCAAACCGCAAACTCCTAATTTTACAGGAATGACAAAAGCAATTACAAACCAATCAACAAGTGTTGTTACAAATAATACTGTAATAAATCAAATTGATGCTGAAGGAATGACAATAATGCAAAATGAAATTTCAAATATGCGAAATGATATTTCAACCATGACAAAATCAGTTGTAGATTTGAAATATTTAAGAGCAATTATTACTGATGATGATTTAACGGAACATGAAGAAGATAAAGAATTAAGGGTGAAATATTCAGAGTTTTAACTTTCGTTAAAACTCACTACTTTTATTTTTTATCTGAGCTGATGCTTCTGAATTATTCAAAATTTTAATATATTTATTCGTTACTTCAAGAGAATGATGCCCAGCTTGGTCACGTACCAATTCTGGACTTATTCCATCTCGTAACATTTGTATTATTCCTGTGTCTTTTAAACTGTAAAATTGCATTTCTTTTGGTAGATTAATTTCTCGCCGAAGTCTATTCCATCGTTTTGCTATATATCTGCTATCTTTTAATAATTTACCCGGTTTAAAATAAGTTGAAAAAATATAATTATTATTATTTATTTTATGAATATTTATTTTCTCTAAAAATACTAATAAACTATCTGAAATAGTAACTGTTCTTGATTTTCCATTTTTTGAAATTTCTCCTGGTAATGCTATTATTTGATTTTCTAAATTAATCATTCCTGGTTTTAACATCCCAATTTCTTTTGGTCGCAAAAATGCGTAAAAAGTTAACATACATACGGCGAGATATTCGTATTCTTTATTTTTTATTAAATATTCCTTTATTTTTTTTCGATATTCTAAAGTAATAGGTATTCTTTTTTTTTCTTTTTCTTTTTTCTTCTTTATTCCATAATAAGGGTTTGCTTTACAATATTGATTTTCAATAAGCCAATTAAATAAAGTCTTCCCAAATGTTGTATGAGTATTATAAACCCTTTCACTTACATTTCTTTCAACATAAATATAATTAAGAAATTCAACAGCATTCTTTTTTTTAAAATTAAGAACTATCATTTTGTTTCCATTATTTTTATCACTTAAAAATTGCTTTAATATTTTTATATAACTTTTGTAGCTCCTGATGCTGTCATATCTTAATTCTTTTCCTTTGATTCTTAAAAAAATATCAAAAGCATCAAATAATTTATGAAAAGATTTTGGAGATTCTTGCTCAATAAATGGGTTCCAACCACTTGCAAGTTTTTCATTAATATTAACCATTAATTGTCTTGCAAATTTTTTACGCTCTTTTGCTGATTTAATTCTATTAAGTTTTATTCTTTTTTGAACTAATTTATTTGTTGCTGGATTAATTACAGAATAAGCAACATAAGATATGTTTGCTGTATAATATTGTGCGGGTAAATAAGTAATTTGCATTTTTTTTTCTCCTATATTTTTTTTAAAACATAGGAGTAAATGTTAATGCCGTTTCAGTGCCGTTTTTTTGCCCAAACCTTCCCTATCTTAATGATAGTAGAGTAATTAGACTTCTCTGCGGAGAGGGGGGGATTCCCGCAACCCTATGTTTTAAAGTATTCTACCTGATTATCAGGCACTTATTTTTTTAAAAAATCGTTATTTTGCCCCCTCACAGTGCCGATTTAATGCCGATTAAAAGCACTATTTTACTCCCTTGTCTTAATTCTAATACAAAGATAAAAAAAGAACAAAAAAAAACGGCAAAAGCCGTTTTATTTTAAATGATTTTCCTCAAAGTCATCTATCCGTTTTTTTATATCCTCAAAATCTTTTTTTGCTTCTTTGTTGTTATCCTCATTTCTATCTTTTACGAGGTCAGCAACTGAAACATTTAAAGCACTTGCCAATTTTTCAAGGTTTTTTGTTGAAAATGAATTTCTTTTCATCATATCATCAAAAGAAGAACGAGACATTTCTGCAGCTGTAAATAAATCAACTTTTTTGAAGCCTCGTAACTCCATATAGTACTCAATATTTGAACGATAATTTATATTAATGCTCATTTTTTCGTGCTTTTTATTTGTTTGATTTATATTTTTACGTACATTTGCATTGTAAAACTAACATATTTTCGTACTTAAACCAAATAAAATATCTTCAAAATGAAACATAATGTAAAAAACTTCGCTTTCGACAATGTTGTAGGAAAACATGCTAAAGAACAATTTAAGCTGTGGCATTTTAGCAAAGAGTGGCGAGTTGGGATAATAATCCTTTCTTTTTTAAAAACACTAACATGGTTAGTGTCAATTTATGCAGGCTATTACTTCTTATTTAATGCACTATTGCCAGTTATCAGAAATGTTAACATAACCTATATATTTGCTGCAATAGTACTTATTGCACTTGAGTTATTAACGTGGCATTTTATGTCAAAATTTTTCAAATTTCTTTACAAAGGAATAATTGTAACCGCCGTTTTTTCAGGTATAATAACAGCTATTATTTATTTCGTTTCTTTTTATATGAGTACTAATGGACTTGCTATGAGGCAATCAGACCAAATTGACAGAACCGAAATAATTACAAAAAACAATGATGTTGATATTGAACTTATAAAAAACAAATATAACGATAGAATAGAGCATTATTATGTCGAAATAAAAGATATAAAAGCCAACCCAGCCGGTTGGCGAAATGGACAGCCAACTCGGCTAACAGCCGACCAACTTAAAGATATTAAAACTTATAATATAAATATTGATAGTCTTGATAGGCAAATGAAACATGATATTTTTATTTTAAAAAAAACACAAACAAATCAACTTGCCAAAAATAAAACTGAAACAACTGCCCAAGCAGATAAATATTATAACTATGTATTTGCAATTATGATTGCTCAATTTATTTTCAACGCACTTTTAATGTTTGCGTGGTCGAGAATATATGTTGAAAATGATAGAAATACAGCGTTGAATGAGGATATAGAGAAAGCCGAAAATACTATTATAGCTAATTTTTTCTCACACATAGCAACGAGACTTTTCGATGAAGCAGGGAAAATTCAAAAATCAATTGAAAAATCAAAAGAAATTCCATTTGAAATTTCAATGCCTGAAATTCAACAAACACCTGTCGTTGGTTTTCAATCAAACAGTTCGAACTATCAATCAAATAGTTCGAATATCGGTTTTAAACAAGGTTCGAACAATAGTTCGAACACAGACCGACCGACTGAAAATCAACCAATTACCAAATCAAACATTTTGGGCAAACTCCGAACAAATGATATGCTAAGGTATTGCTTAACGCAAAAAAACAACGGTAAAATGAATATGACAGAGAAAGAAATAAGACAAGAATGTAACGTTAAGAAATGGAAATATTACGAATTTCAAAATTTAATGATAAGTGCAAATTTAATTAATGAACCAAATAAATATAAATAATTATGGAAACATTTACTTATGATAGAAGAAGAAAATCTCTTATAATTTTTGAAAATAATAAACCTGTTGGAGGGCTTATTGGCAAAATTGCAGAAACGAAGTACAAAAAATTATCAAAATTAACAGTATTAAAAAACGCTTTGAAAAATGGAAGAAAAAAAAGAAATAGCAAGTGATCAGCAGCTTATTGCTGATGTAATTTTAAAATATTTTAAGCCTGGTACTATCGAAAACCATGACAATAAAATTGAAATAGATAATTTTATTGATTTGTGGGCTCCAGTTGATAGACCGAAACTTTCGGAAATTGAAAAGGTTTTAGAATTGTTAGGATTTAAAAATGAAGATGCGAGAATAGATTTTATGTTTCTCGTTTTAATAAAAGAGCCCGAATAGGCTCTTTTTTATTTCTTATTTAAAATAGGGCAAAGCAAAAAATTAAACAATAATTCATCAGCCCTATTACTTTTTATCTAATATTTTTTCAAGTAATTGGACAATCTTTTTTTGACTATTAGCTATACTCCATATTGCAGATAACGTTTTTATCGTAACCACCAAAAAAACAAAACCTACTACAATATATAACAACAAAAATTGAAAATTTAACTCACTCATAATAAATCATTTTTTAATTAAACAATATTCATCAGCCCTTTTTATTATTTAATAATAAACATTA
>Ga0190358_1000072_pt1 | contig 37732 bp, 59 predicted proteins | sample 48721812_MG_FD_161666 | JGI IMG/M metagenome (GOLD analysis project Ga0190358, IMG submission 161666) | Hydrothermal vent microbial mat bacterial communities from Southern Trench, Guaymas Basin, Mexico - 4872-18-1-2_MG | ecosystem: Environmental > Aquatic > Marine > Hydrothermal vents >... | reverse complement strand
GTATCCTTCGTTATAGGCTCCAAAAGAGGATGGTCATAATCCCATTTTTGCTTACCCAAATGGCGGAGGACGAAAGTGGCGGTTTCTCCACTATTATGAACAATAAAATTGTTAGCAATATAATTTGGAAACTCCTTGTTTTTCATAGCCAAGTCATAAACATGCTTTCTTCCTACATACCTAATTTCAGTAATCTCTTTCCATGCTATGGTATCCGAAGAGACTACCAGCACATAATCACCAGCATTAAGCTGCTCAAGTCTTTTCCATCCTTGCTTAGTAAAAAATCTATGCTTTTTTGTGCACTCAATCTTATTTCCAAAACTATCTACAACCAAATAGGTAGGCTGAATGCCTCTATCAAATTTTTCTAGTACCTCATTTTCTATAAACTTATGTACTTTTTTTCCATTCCCACCAGCTGAATAGCCAGAAGAAAAAATCCGATCCCCATTTTGAATATCTTTTATCTTTTTTTCTCCTTCTACTGTCTTCACCAAAGAATCTCCTGCCAAACAATGAAGTGGTCCTGGTCTGTACAGAGAGTTTGCATCATAAAGAAGTTTAAAGTTATCAACCTGCAAACTTTTAAGCAATTTGCTCATTCCTGTAGTTTCAGCCTGAAACACACCAAGAGTATTTCCAGGCTTAAACACTTTTTCATACACCTCCTTGTCATCAAAGCTTTCTGGCAACTGTACATCCTTTTTCTCTTTTCCCAGAAGCTTAAGAGTATTCGAGATGACTGTAAGGGTTTTCAACCCTAAGATATCGAACTTAATCAAGCCGAAGTTCTCAACTTCTTTTTTCTCAAATGCTGCAACTATTTCTCCTTTCATTCTATGGGTAGGCAAATAATTATATATTGGATTTTTAGCTACCACAAAAGCTGCCGCATGCAGTCCACAGTGACGAATACTTCCCTCAAGCGCCTTCGCTATTCTTACCTGTTCAGGATACTTTTTCTGAAACTCCTTTGCCTGCTCGAATTCTGTAAAAGTATCTTCTAATGTGAAACCTGCTCTAGCATCACCACCAGATCTCGTAATAACCAAATTTGTAATTCTATTTATTTCACCAATAGAAATACCAAAAATTCTTCCAACATCTCTAAGTGCACCCTTCCCATGCCATCTGCTAAAAGTTATTATTTTTGCTCCTCTCTCCTCTCCATATTTTTGTTTTAGATACTCAATTACTTCACCACGTCTGGCATCTTCAAAATCCAAATCAATATCTGGCATGTCCTTTCTAATTGGTGATACAAATCTATCAAAAAGCAAGTCATACTTTAAAGGATCTACTTTAGTAATCTCCATACAGTAAGCTACTAAGCTAGAGCCAGCTGAGCCTCTTCCTGGACCAACCATAATCCCTGACTTTTTACAAAAATTGACATAATCCCAAACAATCAAAAAATATTTAGCATAGCCTTTGGCGATAAATCTGTCCAGCTCAAGCTCAAGCCTATCCTGATACTCTTTTTTCCCTGCAAAGCCTTTTTCATAAAAACCCTTATATGCTATATATCTCAGCAAACTATTATCGTCTTCTCTGTATCCCTTAGCCTTACACCAAGCTGAAAACTTTTCTTTCATCTCTTCAGGAACAGAAAAAACTGGAAGAGCATCATCCCAGTCTCTTTCGATAACAAAATTACACTTATCGGCAACTTCCCTAGTAGTTTCAATAAGCTCTGTAACTCTCTCCTTAGTTATATATTTGTGTGGTTCTGAAAGCTCATAAACATCCTTATCCTGCAAATAGTAAAAAGTTGTATCAGAAAAGCCTGATTCATCAAAAGGCTTATTGTATGAAATAGCCTTAATTGCCTGATGTATCAAATGGTCTTCCTTATTTGGATAGTGCGAATCAGAAGTAACTACACATTTTATCCCAAGCTCTTCACCAAGCTTTAACAAAGCTGCATTTACTTCTTTCTGGTGTGGGACTCCTTCATTGAATATTATCTCGAAATATAAATCTTCCCCAAAAGCTGCCTTTAGTTTTTCTGCAATTTCCCTAGCCTTATCTGTCTGCCCTTCTATTATATGCCTAGAAAGAATGCCACTAGTACAGGCAGTCATCGCTATTAGTCCCTCTGGATGCTCCAGAATTTCATCCAAAAGCATCTTTGGCTTATAGTAAAAATGCTCTCGAGAGGCTTTGTCGTGCAGATACAAGAGATTTTTCCAGCCTGTCTTATTCTTAACAAGTAGCACTAAATGATAAGACTGTCCTTTAATATCATCCTCTAGAAGAACATAAGCCTCTGTTCCAATAATAGGTTTTACTCCATTTTCAAGACAAGCTTTTTGAAAATAAATAGTCCCACTAAGAGTTCCATGGTCAGTTATAGCACAGGCTTCATAACCTTTCTTCTTGATTATCTTTCCAATATCTGGCAGTTTACCATAAGCATCACCAATAGAATACTCAGTGTGCAAATGCAATGGAATAAATCTCTGCTTCTCTATCTGCTCCTTTTCTGAATCCTCCTCTTCTAGAACTGGAAGCAAATCATAGATTGGATTAAAAGAGGAGGGCTGTACAGCTTTCACCAAAAAACCTTTATTAAAATGGTCTCTGGATGGAGTAACAGACAAGATATCTCTATTGACATAGCCAACAAAATCATAATTTCCTTTTTGGCTATATCCGATAACCCAACAGTCATACTTCTGCTTTTCTATCTCATCCTCTCTAATTAGGAAATCTACATCCTCAGCAGCACTTCTTACTACTATCTTACAAAATTTCTCTCCAATATAACACTCATCCTTCTGGTTGACATCTTTGAAAATCCTACCTGCTTTCTTTGCAAAAGAATGAATAGCTGAAAGCACTGGTGATATCATTTCGTGAACAGAAAGATTTTCAGCAGCCTGCTGATTCATGCTTAAAACCTTTTGATATGGAATCTCTTCAGACTTGCTTTCATTGTACAAATATGATTTTAGCTTTTCTAAAAATTGCTTACCATCCCTATGATTCCTTAAAAAATATGCAGGATGAAACATAGCATATATCCTACTATTAAAAATAGAAGGTCTATCTAAAAACTCTCCAGCAACACTGCTAACACTTTGGCTGAAGTCTAGAATACAAGTTCGCAGTGCAGTATTTCCAAGAGCAACTATTATTTCAGGTTTTAAAATCTCTATCTGCCTTCTAAGGAATGGCAAACAGTTAGCTCTTTCCTCGTCTGTAGGAGCTCTATCTTTATCATCACCATTAGTTGGTCTACACTTACAAACATTTAAGATAGCATAATCTGTAGGTTTGAGAGACAAATAGGTAATCCAGCTTTCCAGGAGTTTGCCTGAAGGACCAACAAAAGGCTTACCTGTTAAATCCTCTGATTTTCCAGGTGCCTCCCCTAAAAATATAATTCTAGGTTTTCGACTACCTCTGCCAACAACCTTATTTTTAACATAATTACTAATCTCACACTTTGTACATTTATTAATTGCATCGGCTATTTTCTGCATTTGGCTATCCATCCTAATCTCCTCAAAACTTCTCTAGCATTCTTTTAACAATCTTTTCTGGTTGGTTTCTAGTTTCGAGATACTTATAATTATTATTTACAATTCTATTAATATCCTCTTTGGTAGTATTCTTTAGCTGCTCTGCTATCTCTTCTGGAGAATCTGCAACTAATACATTCTCATCCTCTACAAGACTATAAAAGCTCTTGCCTACCCACTGTCGTCTTACTATTGGAACACATCCAAAAGACATAGCCTCTAATGTAGTCAGCTGCGGTCTGTCACCATCATTCTCATAAGTGCTCATATCAATGTGAAAAACAGCATTACTATAAGGAACTTCAAGACTTCGATACTCTCCAAAATAGTGTCCTTCTCCTAGTCTCGAATAAATATAATCCAACTGTGATATATGATTGGCACTTCCATAAAACCTAAAAGTAAAATCTGTAGCAATTTTAGCAGCATCCACTACCATATCAATCCTTTTTGAAGGTGTAAGTCTGCTTGTGCAAACAACTAACTTTTCCTGTTTATTGGTCTTATGGATGGAAAAAACAGGAACAAAATTAATAGGAATAACTTCTAAATTATCAAGTCCTCTAGAAGAATAATATTTTTTCAAAATAGTGTTATAAACGAAATAAACTTTTACCTTGCTTTCCAAAGTATTCATAAAAAATGGATATATTTCTAGTTCCCATGGCGCTAAAAGACAAGCTGCAAAAGGCTTTTCTATCTCTTGCAACTGTTTTATATATTTCGGCTGTTTTTGTTGCATATAGAATTTCCTATCAGAAATATATCCTAAAGTTGGAAGAAAAATTAGATCTGCATGTTCAATCTTTTTCAGATTTAAAATCTCACCATCAATTACAGGATGGTAAGAAAAATTGCTAGCAATTTTTGGAAAAACTTCTTTAAAGGCGAAATTAATAGATGTGCCTCCACCAAGTCCTTCATGAGCTGTCCCTATCTGTGCTATTTTCATTTTCTGCCTCCTGTCTTTCTATTTCCATCTCATGCAAAAACATAAAGCAGTAATTGATTAAGTCTTTGATAGTATCCTCAACAGTCTCGTTTACTTCTGTTTTAATATCCTGTACTGTAAAAGCACGCTTGTGGAAAATCAGAGTCTTAAGTCTAAAATATTTTCTAGAGATATCGAAAAAAAGCGACATCAAACCAAAATTATTATACCTCAGACCCCCATAGTCTTTAGTTTTCTTCTTTTTTACTTCCATTAGCTTTTCGAAAACCTTTTTAGCAAATTCAATCTCTTCGTCTACATTTATTTGTTTTTCTCTGTTAAAGCTCATTTCAGCACCTCACACCTTAAAATTTCATCAAGAGAAAAAATTCTCTGGCAGTTTTTTTCCAAAGGCTGTCTATTATATATATTGTCTAGAAGATATACTTTATATCCTAGTCTAGCAACTTGATTTGCTATCTCAGCATTATCTTCTACCAAAAACTTAAGAAAAGGAAATTCTCTCAGCACAGCCCAATGCTTCTGTGCATCCCAAATAATCCCAAAGTCTGGACTTATCTTGTTATTCCTAAGCCATCGAACAGTAGCATCATATATTTCATGATACAAATGATATGGTCTGGAGGTGATAATCACTATCTTATAGCCAGCATTTTGCAACCCAGAAATAAACTTAGTTGCACCCTCAACTGCTGGCAGGTTTGCCTTGCTACCATCAGTTCTATATAGTCTCTTAAGCTTACGATACTCAGAATAACTTAGCATATCCTTCATTTCTCCAAGATCTTTAAAGTTCTTTTTTATTTTTTTATTTACATAATCAATCCAGCATTCAGGATACTGAACAAGAACTCCATCTAAGTCTACTGCAACAACTTTCTTCTCTTTTTCACGAGCCCAAATTTCTTTCATGTACATCTTCTATCTATCCTCCATTCATTCTTAAGGCTTTCTCAATTACATCTGTTAGCATTATTTCGTGGTCAAGCTGAGCATATCTACCAAAATAAAATACTCCAGCATATGGCATATCAGGAACCGAGATGTGCTTTTTAACATGCCCAAATGCTCTAACACGATAGCTAAAAAATTTTAAAGAGATACCAAGCTTTTCACCAACTTTTGCAACAGCAGCCAATGCTACATCTGGATCTGCAGCACCAGCAATTTCTAACAAATAACTATTTTTATTCCTGGAAAGCCTATATGCTCCCATATTAAGTAGCTCTTCATCCAAAAGATAAATATAATTATGCTCTAAGCTACCAGATTTCAGCTTGCATTTTACAAAAGTGATAGGAGAATACAACTGTTTGATATGAGGTGCTGTCCAAAAAAGCCTATCATATCCCAGCTGGAGACCTCCATCAAGAATAAGCTTCTTTTTATAAAATTTCACATCCTCTACTTTTGCCTCAATATCTATACGAGCCTCTGGAATATCACACTGCAATGCTGTAAAACTTTCCTTTCCCTTAGAAGGCAAACTGTTTTTCTCCTTATAGGTTATCTTATTATAGAGCTCGATCTGTTTTCTGCTTAGCTTGCTAGGATAATAACCAACTTTAACTTGTGTCTCAAAAAATGGTATCTTATATTTATCCAAAAAAGTCCTAACTAACTTCGAGTCCCACAAATAAAATAAATCAGGCGATTTACTTACAGCAGGTGAAATTATCTTAGCTTCAGGAAAAACCATTTTGAGAATTGATGCAGCAGCACCTGCTCCGACTATATAATCTCCTGTCATTTTTCCTCTCTCCTGTTTTTCACAAACTTTTCGATATAAACAGGACAAACATACTCTGTTTGCTGCTTTCCTGTCCTCTTGTTCTCTGCTAATTGCTGCTCATTCTCTGCTTTCATCATACACCCTCCAAAATCACAAGGCTTTCCGAACCATTTAAGCAATCGCTTATCTACTTTTCCAATCTCTTCCATAAGCATATATGCTACTTTCTGGAACTCCTCTTGGGTCTTAAGACAAAGCCTTTTATTTACTATTCCAATCAAAGCTCGCAGAGTTACTCCAACAACAATAGTTGTTCCAATATTCATAGGCAAAACACCACGAGAATTTTCTGTATTTTCCCCAAATTCCAAAAGACCATTATAAATCTTTTGTATTTCTTTCATAGCCTGTGCATACTTCACAGGATCCTTGACAGAGCTAGGCATATGAAAATGCTCATCATCAGCAAAACTTGGAAGCTGAACACATCTCAAAGACTGCTGTGAATATGAAGTGCCAACTCTATGTCTTACTAGCTGATGAGTGAGAGCCCTAGAAACATTCTCTATTTTAAATGTAAAATGAACATACTCCAAAAAGGTTGGCATGCCATCCTGTTTCAATATCCTCTCTACATACTCCTCTATAGACATTCCCAGCCACTTCTGTGGATTTTTCTCCAACTCTTCAAGACTATCAGGCACAGATGCATGCATGACTCTTCGCACAAATGCCATAGTCTCAATTGGCTTGGGTGTCCAATTTATCAGAGTTACTTTTGCTTTCATCTTCCATCTCTCTCTCAAGTCTTTTCAAATTTTTCAGCACTATTCGCATATTGCTTTCAAAGTTTTTGAACATCTTTTGATACTTAAAGATTTTGGCTACTGCAAATAGGAAGAGCCAAGCCAGAGCAGCTAAAGCTATTGCTGACAGCAGCACCTCTATTTGCAGCATACCAAATCCTCAATCAAAAAAATTGTTCTTCACTTGCTGAAACTGAATTGCTATTTTGCTCTGCTCCAGCAGTCTGTTCAGACAGGACTTGCTCAGAAGCATTTGCCAGCTCCTCTGCTTTCTGTTCAGCAGCTTTTTCTATTTTTTCCTCTTTCTCAATTCTTTTAAGCTGCTCAGAGTCTACATCCTGTATCCTATAAGCTATGCCTTCTCCTGTAGGATACAATACTTTAGCCTTATAGATAAGTGCTTTTTTCCCTTTGATTCCTTCAGGATGCAAAGCTCTAATTTGCAGATAGGCACGCTTCATAGACTCACTAGTAAGCCAAAGAGTTCGATTGATTCCATCCTGTGTAGTTACAGTTGTTATTTGTGCCTGCTTTTCAACAACTTTTTTAGGATTTTTTGGATCTGGTCCCTTTACCTGTATAGTTTTGACTTCATTGGTAGCAAAAGTTACAGCAACTTTTTCTCCCTCTTTTTTGCCTGCTTCAATGTCTGGAATCTGCAGAGAAGGATTTGCTTGTCCAGCCTTCGAGAAAATCTCTTTTGCTGTTTCAGCATCATACCCCAAACTCTCCGCAAGTTTCAAATTTTCTTCACTAATTTCCATTTTCTTCTCCTCCTATATTTTATAATAGTTCTTCCTGCAATGCAGAAGCAGCTATTTCATATCCTTCTGACTTTTTCAGTCTGTCCTCAAAATTTAAAAAACACTGAGAACAAAGATGCCAAACTGCACGAGAGTGCATAGCTCTTCCATTTGGAAAAACCTTTGCAAAAGTTTTATTTGTAAGCAGCTCCCCACATTCGTGGCATCTATTATTTTTCTTTCCAATTTGTATCTTAATATTCATAAAATCACTATTTTATATTTAACAGTTAATTATTTAAATAAATAGGTTTATATCGGTCTTTTCAGCCCAAATCGGTCTATATCACCCACAATTTCCTCTTTTTCTTTTCTCTCCAATACTGACGCATGTACAGTCTGTGTTTTTCTCTCTGTTTCGGATTTTTAGCATAATATTCTCTCATGTATTTCCTGCGTCTTTCTCTTTCTTCAGGTCTTTGTTGATATTCTTTCATATACTCTCTTCTCTTTGCAAGAAGTTCTGCATATTTCTCTGGGTGTTTCTTTCTATACTCTCGCATATAATTACGCATATAGATTCTTCTACAATTCGTGCATACACCATTCTTGAATCGTGCATATTTCTTGCATGTTCTGCATCTGTAATATGTTTCCATAGCATTTACCACTTAAATATAAATAAAATAGGCTGTTTCCAGCCTATATTATATATGCTCTGTCTCTGTTTTCTATTATAGTCGAGACTGGTGGTGTTACTTGAACTTGTCTTCCATACTCAAATTCTTTTACATTGTAATTTTTTTGGTCAAACTCGGTTGGGCGTATGTCTCTGTTTACCTTTCTGTATTCAATTAGTGCAATGTCTCTTTCTTCCACATACATCACCTGTAAAGGTTTTCAAGCAGGCTTTCGAGTATTCGGTATATTGACTTGTGGCTTGCCGAACACCTATATCGGTAGTTGTAAATGCTTCCGTCTGTACAATTGAATGCAAAGCTAAATCTTCCGCCGAACATATCTATCACCTGTGTGCCTCCTTGCTTATGCGTATGCTTCTGACCATGTCAGAAGCATGTCCTACTGCACATTGTGCTGCATCTGGAACTGAATGAGACAGGTTTATAGCAATGTCCTTGTCGTTACTGCTGAAACTACCGTACCCACGTGCACTTGCTCGGTCATCCTGTGCACGATACGCTTCACCACCAAAGTTGAAATTTCCCATATATGACATGCTTGTTCCTCCTATCTATACTCTTTATGACGACTGCTTGCTAACTCTATTAGTCGTGATGAATAAATTGGTGCTGCAGCTCCCAAGCTTTCGCCATGCCTTTTGTCGGTTGAGGAGAAACTTCCTGAACCTGTTGCTTTGTATCCTCTGCCAAGAAAACTCTCCTCTATCTTTCCTTTTATTTCTATTTTTATCTTTGACATCTATATCACTTCCAATCGCCGATGTAACTTGCAAAATTGTTCTTGATTCTTGCTACATTAGTTGGGTCTTCTCCATCTACTTCAAGCTTGAAGCGATATTCTGTACTTTTTCTAAAGACCCCTTTTCTTTTTGATTCTTGTTCAAATTTGGCTTTGTATGTTGGTTCTGACATATTACATCACCACACATAGCGACCTGATATGCCGTGCATTATTGCACGCCCATCGCCACTGAGTTTATCTATGCCATTCTCCAACATATAGGTTTCAATGCTGTTCTTGCGCATCGGGAACTCATCAAGCTCATAGGCTTCTCCCTTGACTTCCATCCCCTTGTACTTGCCAGTCCAAAAGCTTCTTTTGATTTTTACTTCCATTACTTATCACCTCCGTTTTACGAAATGCAAACAATCTGCAAACATTATTTTCCTTCCCATTAGTGTATGCTTTCTACATCAATGGTATTTTTGATTTCATTGTGACTCCTTCCCTTCTTATTAGTTATTTGGAGCTTTTCAAGCTCCTTAGATTTAAAATAATAAGCAAATAACAGAAACAATGCTGTACTCCATCCAAAAAGTGCAAACATATTCGTTTCAAGCGATTGTGTCAAAATATCATATATGACAGCGCTTAAACTTGTAATGATGACAAATATGGAAACAATCTTATCATTCATCTTTACCATCATCCTTGTAATCTTTAATCAGCAATGGAAACTCGTCTTCTATGGCTTCTTTTATTAAGGCATATCTGTGTTTATCGCTTCCTATTGCTTTCTCCTCTTTCAGCTTTGTGCTGATGTACCAGTTGATTATCTTCAGCTTGTAGTCGAATTTGTCAAACATTTTCATTACCCTTAACTATATTTGTTACTTTCTTTTGCATTACCTCTATTCTTCCCATCTATGAAACCTCTTTCTCTTGGTAGGAACTATACGATATCCTCTTTCACCTAAATCGAAACAGACTATTTCATCTTCTTTACAATCTCTCAGTGCATCAGATCTATATCTATAAAACTTCTCTCCACCACTTAGTCCTCTGTATCTTATCCATACTGAATCGTTTGCTGTGTTATACTCAGATTTATCATTTATTTTCATTCTTTTATCACCTTGTCAAACTCCTCTTCTATAACTTCTACTATTCTATCAAAACACATACTGCTGTCGATTTTCTCCAAGATTTCCTGTTTCAGCTCATTTAACATCCTTTCCATATTTCTCACCTCACTTTCTACTTCATCCATAACCTAATATATTATCCTTTAATATTTCGTATGGATTGTGCAGGAAGCATAGCCAAGTTACAGTTTAAGGGTGCACAGTCTAAGCCGACCCAACTGCAACCACAGACAGCAAGAGGCTCTCACCTGTACTCATACAAGCACTGCCGAGCAGGCAGATTACTGTCTGTTTAGACTTTGTCGCTATGCTCCTTTCTGCATCACCTTTATTTTCTTCACTTCATCAATCAAAGCATCAATTTCTCCTTGCAGAATATCCATTTCAGTCTCAATTTCTGCTATCCTAATCTCAACAGCTTTTTCTACTTCTTTTTGTATAATTGCTTGTAGTCCTTCTTTCTTGGTCATTTTTTCATCACCCTCTTCTTACTTACATATTCATCATAATAGTCTTCTATCACACCCTCTCGCACAAGCTTAGCGTGAACCCATAGCTTTAATATCCTAAACAAAGAAGACTCATTAAGAAAGTCTATTATAACAACATTATGTTCAGGGCTTCTAATTCTTGGACTACTCATCCTTTCATCACATCCTCGAAGGCTTCCTTAATCCTCATCTCGATTATATTGCCACTACAAGTCGGCTCATTCAATTCACTACTCAGCTTTGATATTAGCCACTCCACAGCCTCACGAACATCCTTAGTATAGACTACACTCAATCCAGCATATTCAACTACTTTCTCTTTCAATGGCTCTGGCTTAATCTTGGTCATCCTTTATCACCTTCTCCAAATCCATTAACAGACACCACATTGCCTCTTTCATGCTCTGATAATCGTAATTTGAGGCGTAAAGCGGGCATCCTATCTTTTCCATAGCTTCCCAGCAGATATTGTCCTTCCTTGCGTCTCCACGATATTCCTGCTCATAGCTTTCGCTGATTAGTTTTTTCCAGTAGTTTATTCTCTCTATTATCTTTGCTTCGTTCTTTGTCATGTTAAACACCACTGAATTATCAGTTTTTATCACAACTCCTTCTGGAGTTGCTGTCAGTGTTTTGCTATATTTTCTTTTCATCCTTGCATCACCTTGATGCCCCAGAGAGGATTCGAACCTCTAAGCCACTAAGGACTCGGTATCCCACGAAACTTGGCTTGAGCTTCGCCCTTAGCCAGCCCATAGCAAGCTTTAAGCCGAGCGCCATACCAAGTTAGGCACACTGGGGCATTGCAGGGACGAGCAGATGTGAGTGCCCGAGAGGATTTCCCGATACACCTGCTCAGTTCCTTTCTGCGAATTGTGCAGGAAGCATAGCCAAGTTACAGTTTAAGGGTGCACAGTCTTTAAATCTAACCCCAACTGTAACCACAGACAGCAAGAGGCTCTCACCTGTATTCATACAAGCACTGCCGAGCAGGCAGATTGCTGTCTGTTACGCTTTGTCGCTATGCTCCTTTCTGCATCACCTTCTTTCTTCCTCATAAGTTATCGTTATCTTGACCTTGTCATTCAGTATGCCTGTAAATATCTCTATCTCGTCAAGATGCTCATACACACCAAGCAAGGTAACAATACCTTCGCCATTGTCTTCAGCTGCCCATACATAATATTTTTTCATCCTTGCATCACGTCCTCAGAATACTTACCACCAGAAGGACACTCCAGCCAATCCTTGAATTTTGCATAACATTTCCCATCTGTCTGAAATAGGCAACAGTGGTCAAAACCATTCCCTTCATCGTGACATACAAAACATTCTGGTTTGAGTTTGCTCATCCTTGCATCACCTCACGAATTTCCTCGCTTCTATTAGTTTTTTAATCATTGCCTTCTCTGTCTCTATTGCTTCTTTTCTTGACTTGGCATATACTAACTTAGACCACGCACCCCGATTTAAGGTGCATCTACTTCCCTGCAACTTCCCAAGCGGGCATCGTGAACAATCATATCCTGCATATTCTTGCCTAATACATAAGGCACAGCTTGCATCATCATAAAATATTCTCTCTTTGCCTACACCAAAACAGAATATCTCACTAAAATTTCTAAATCTACCCTTCGCTGTCTCCAGCATCTTCAGGTTATCCTTATGATGCTGTATGCTTTCCTCAAGTGCTTGCTTCCATGTTTTCATCCTTGTATCACCTCTTCGCATATACATATAACACTCCATTCACATCGCATAACAGACCGTATCCCTTTTCCCAGACTTCCATTCTTGCCTTTGCGTATGCTTCATGCTTTTCTTTGTTAGGATAATCCAAGTCAGACACTACCATCATTCCTGCCATTAATGCGGCATCATTTATGACATCCCATGCGGCATCCCATGCGGCATCCCATGCGGCTTCCCTTGCAGCATTCACTGCGGTATTCCTTGTGACTTCCACTGCGGCATCCACTACGACATTCACTGCGGCATTCATTGCGGCATTCATTGCGGCATTCATTGCGGCATCCTCTGCGGCATCCTCTGCGGCATCCTCTGCGGCATTCATTGCGGCATTCATTGCGGCATTCCAAGCGGCATCCTCTGCGGCATCCTCTGCGGCATTCCATGCACCATTCCATGTTTCTCCATAGAATACCTTCCATTCTTTCTTCGGCTTGCCGTCAGGATTGGATAAATTTATTTTCTTCAGCGACTTAATGAAGTCTCTTATGTCGTCACGATTGAACAGTTTGTCTGTCTGGTATGCCTTCCTGAATTCCTTCCAGCACAACTCTTCCAGCTCTTCCCTGTTCTTCCTGAACCACTTGGGAAGAGTCTCTTTTTCATCTACCATAAACTCGAAGTCTTTTATTTCTGGCTTGCAGGAATAGATGTTCTTATTTGTGCTTATTTCAACCTTTACAAATTCCCTGTCCTCTAACTTGTCATCTTTCAGTCCGTATTTTTCGATTATTTTAGTATGCGACCACACAGAATCAATCCACAATATTCTGCCGTCATTAGTTACTATCCCGCTCCAAAAATTACACATCTTGCATCACATCCTCGAATTTGATTTTCTTCTAAACATTTTTATCAATTCTGAACCAGAAGCATTTGGATGCTTCCATTTGGAATCTTTAATATTGCTCTTTAATCCAAGGAAAGAGTCTAAATCCTCTTCCTTCATCTCATCAAGTTCTGCTTGTATCCTTTTTTTGAACTTCTTATACCTTTCATCAATCATGTGTTTGCATACTTTCCCTGTTTCCGGAAAAACAATATATCCGTCATTATCAGCGTTATCACACTTCCTACAACCTTTCTTTACGAGCTCTGATAAAAAACTATTCATATCATTAATAAGCTGTCTATTCCTTTTTTCCCAAATTTTGTTTATCATTCCTTCCCTCTCCTTTTTAATTCTCTCTTGAGCTGTCTGATAAGCATCTGATAATCTTTTATGGTTTCCTGTATTTCGATCTTGGACCTCTTTTTTATTGATTTATTTTCTTTCTTTATAACTGCGAGCTTATCTTTGAGAGTGTTATGCTCATTGAACTCATTCAACCACCCCAATTCTAACTTTTCAATTTCCTTCTCAAGCTCATCTATCCTTTCGTCTTTGCTTGTCATCCTCTCTACCTTCTCCTTTTTCAGAAACTTAAACCAATGCCTGCAATGGTCGCATTCTCTGTAGTGTTCAATCACTTCCTTTCGTGTCGGCTTCATTATTGTCATTGCATCACCTTCTTAATTTCCCCCGACCTTCTGCGGTGTGTGAGGTGAAGCAGATAGTGTCCACAGACCCAATCTGGAAGCCACCGCAAAGACCGCTTAGGGTTTATTTCTCACGCTCCTTTCTGCATCACCTTTCTCCAATACTCCTCGCTTCTATTCAATGCAATCTCTACCAATACTCCCAAGTCGTGCCCTTGCCCGTTGCATACCTGAGTATTCCACCATTCAGATAATATTCCTTCTACTGTCGGCTTCATTAGCTCCTCTCCTCTTATATGTTACTTTGAATATTTGCTCACCTCATCAAATACTATATACGAAAAAATGAAAAAAACCAAAGAGCCAAAAATCATCAAGCCCATAACTTCGGCAGGCACATGCAGACTCACATCTCCAGAAAGCATTGTTAGCAGAAAGTTATATGTCAAATAATTAAAAATAAAGAAAAATGCAGTCATGAATACTAATGAAACTAAAATGTTCCTTTTGATTTTCATCTTTTCCTCTCCTTTTCCTCAATATCATCCTTTAAGCTTGCAGAGATTGCTCTTATTAAAAAAAACAACGCTATCAGTATTATGAAGACACTATCCATCTACAATCACCTCACGAATTTCCTCGCTTCTATTAATTTTTTAATCATTGCTTTCTCTGCCTCTATTGCCTCTTTTTTTGTCTTGGCATCACAAAGTTTTTTCCATGCAGTTCCTTTTTTACCACAACTCTTTTTCCTCTCTGCCTTGTAAAGAGGACATCTTGTACAGTCATTCCACTTATTTATATTATCTCTAATACATAGCGAACAAACATCTTCATTATATACAACATAACCTATCTCTACTCCATTATCAGAAAACAGGACAAATTGATTATAGATGGAATCATTAAGAATATCTCCATCGTGTTCCTGCAACTTCTTCAGGTTATCTTTGTGGTGCTCTATACTCTCTTCAAGTGCCTGTTTCCATGTTTTCATCCTTGCATCACATCCTCGAAGGCTTCACTTAAAATGTTCCTCAATTTGTAAATCTCTATACTCAATGGCTTATGCAATGGCTTGAAAGATTTCTTCTTAGCATCTATAATCAGCCACTCCACAGCAGAGCGGACAGCTTCCCTATTTTTAGAACATTCAGAGCAATAGACACCGTTCTTTCCACAGGTTACTTCTCTTTCTGTTTCATAGTTATTTTCATATTCACGCCAAGCTTTTCCGCATCCAGTTAATTTCCCTTTCATTGGCTCTGATTTCTCATCCATCCTGTTCAGCACTCCTTTCTCTATGGTTGCGAGTTTCTTTTTCGTTTCTCTTAATTTATTTATTTCAGCTTCAAGCTGTTGTACCTGTTCCATAAGTTCTTTAACGGTTGGACAGTTCAATATACTCTTTCCATCCAGTCGGTCAAATCCTGTTATTCTTGAAAGCTCTCTTTCAAGTTCCTTAATATATTTATCTTTGTTCATCCTTGCATCACCCTCTTAATTTCCCTCAGTCTTTGCAATATCTCTACAGGAGAGCATCCACAAGAGTGGACTGTCCGACTCTCGCCAGAGTGACCAAATGGAAAGACCTGTATCACAAAGACTGTTTAGGGTTTTTAATCTCCTCCCAATACACTTCACGCTTGCTGAAATCAGCAATAAAAAATATAGCTTCAAAAATATACAGAGCAAATAGAACTCCAGATAAGAAATACAATTCATAAAGCCAGCAAACAATCCAAAAAGCGAAAAGAGAAGGTATTGTAAACATATAGTGTTTATAATCAATCTCGTTTTTCACTCTCTTCTTGAAGTGTCTTGCTTTTGCTGTCATCCTTGCATCACCTCTTTCTGCTCCTCAGTCTCTCAATTCCTCTATTCATAATCCCCCTCTTTCTCATTTCTGCTATATCCCCATAGTCTGGCATAATCCATCCTTCAATTGTGTTTCTCTCGCATGGAATCATCCTCAAATGCATTAGCATATAGCATATCTTGCTATGGTATTTATACTTGAGTTTGTTCTTTGGTCTGATTCTCCTAATCCTCTTCTGACACAAAAGTAACTCATGCCTAATTTGCCTTACTGTAACATCACTCATCCTTGCATCACACCCTCAAGAATGCATTTTTTATCTTCTCAAATAACTCTTTTCGTAGTTCACAGTCTGGATTCCTGCAATTCATTGCCTCTTCAATAGTTTGACAGCAGTTATACTTTTTCTTCACTTCATCACATCCAGCAATTTGAAAAATGCAGACCAATACAGTTCATCTGCTCTAATTGTCAGCCTTATGAAACCGTCATACCTGTCTTCCAGCCAGTAAATCGCATGATTCCGCTTGAGCAGAATACGATAATACCATATCTTGATTTTATTCAGCATCCTTGCATCACACCTTTTAGTTTATTATTTATATCTTTAGCCACTTCATCGAATATATCCTCAATTAGTATTAGCACCTTTTTTGCTATGTATCTGTCAATTTGTTTTTGATTTTCAGTTAAGTCTTTGTATTGTTTTTGTGCCTTTGAATTGAACGACTTAGGATTCAAATCCTTTGTGGCTTCAAGATACCATATATGAAGCATTTCAGCCACTTCTTCTACTATTTCTTTTGAGTGTTTATATTCGCCTTCTTTTATGAAAAATTTCATCCTTGCATCACCTTCTATTGCAGGGATTAGAACAGTCAGCAGTAGAACCCACCAAGAACTACTATCTGTCCATTCTACCCTTTCTGCATCACCTCTTTTTTTAACTTCTTCACTTCATCAATCAAAGCATCAATCTCTCCTTGCAAAAAATCCATCTCAGTCTCAAGTTCTGCTATCCTAATATCAACAGCTTTTTCTATTCCTTTTTGTATGATTGCTTGCAGTTCTTCTTTCTTGCTCATCCTTGCATCACATCCTCGAAGGCTTCATCTCTTCTGACTCTTAATGTCCTCAATCGCTACAGGAAACATATCTATTCCATACTTGTCTTTGAATTCGTTCAGTTCTTTTCCAATCAGCGATATTAAACTTTCTATGACTCCAATTTTAATCTTCATTTCCTTTGTCATTTTTGGTGTTTTTATGTTCTTCTTACTCATTCTTGCATCACCTTCTCCCTTTTCAGCTTCCTGACTTCATCCATAAGGGCATCTATCTTGCCATTCATAACGTCTATCTGGCTTTGGAGATATATTATTTCTTTCTTGGTCACTTTCGCTTCCTGCTCTTTCAGGAACACCCCTTTTCTTGTCAGCTTCATTATGGTCATTGCATCACCAATCATTTCCATTTTAGCATCTTCTTGAAATACGGTCTTAAATTCCCATACCAATCAGCAGAGCATATTAACTTTCCATCAAGATAAAATTCCACTACATCCCAGTTCCTGACCTTCCTAATCTCAAGTATAGCATTATCATCATCAACTACTACATCCATTTTCATCCTTACATCACCTCAATAATGATTCAAGTATAATTTTTCTATCTATCGCACGAGCATCAACCTCTCCCGCTTGCTCGGCAATAAGTATATCATTATTCTGTGTTTCTATCATTTCATCTATCCTTTGTCTCAACTTCCAATATTCCTTCTCGTAATTCATCCTTGCATCACCTTATTTTCCCCCAGCCTTCTATAATAGACAAGATAATACAAATAGGAGATATAGACCCAATATGGAATCCGCTGCAAAGACTGCTTAGAGTTTTACCTGACACATACTCACCCTATTCCACTAACATATCTCAGCATATCTGCTTATCTATTTTTGGTCTGCCTATAAATTAGTTAGGGCAAAGCTTTTTAAACCTATCTATCTGCACCCACATAGATTATTATTAACCTATATTAACCTATATTAACCTATATTAACTATAAACAGAAACACTTTAAAATTAAAAAAAAACAGCCTTTACAAAATGCTTCTACATAGGTTAATATAGACCTATATTAACCTATGATAGTGAATATAGACCAAATAGGGGGAGAGATACAAATGCTTATTTGCAAGCTATCTATTTCTGTGAATAATTCATACATTTATAAAATCATTATATTTCGCTTTCAGCAAATGATACAAGGCAAGTGCTTTTGTGCTATCCTCTTGCTCAAACTCAATTTGGATGGTATTTTTGTGTCCTTTAGCTCTAACATGGAGAATAGAATCCTGCACCCACCACATATCTGCCTTTTCTGTATTTTCTAACATTTTAAGGGTTATCAATTTTTTCTTTTCAATTTGCTCCATATCTGTTTCTCCTCCTTTTTTCTGGATCCAAAGGAACATAAAATACTGGAGGAATCTTAGCATACTTTGGTTTTCCTTCTTCAATTACTCTTATCCTTTTCGCCTGAACGAGTGTAGTAATCGCTCTCTTGAAATCGTAAGCGTCCAAATGACTATTTCTCAGTGCATCACTATGAGATACAGGTTTTCCTTTTTTATATCGGCGAAGAATTACATCATAAACAGTTTTAGCTCTGCCTCCAGTCCCTTGTATTTCTTCTAGAAATCTATCTGCAAAGGGAATAAAGACTTTTTCAGCAAGCTGGATAGCAACTTTTATATCATCAAAACCAATAGAAAAGAACGGTTTAACATTACTGTTAACCACTTCGCTAATCTGTTCGTTATTTTCAAAACCGATATTAGTATAATATATATTATTATTATTTATATTATTATTTATATTACTAATTAACTTCTTATTATTAACCAGTTTTATTTTGCTGTTAGCTTTCTCCATATCGGTTTTGCTTTTAGAATTCGAACTGGTTAGCCTAATTAGCGATTCTTCTTCGCTGTTTCTTTTGTGATAGGGAAAATAATTAGTTAATATGTCTAATCCACTTCTTAATATTTTTTTATATTCGGGTCGTCCAATATGGTGCAGGAAAGCGATTTTGAGGACATTTGGAGCAAGCCTTCCAAGGAAGCGTAGCTGGTTATCTTTTAGCGAACTGGTTAACATTAATTTCTCTTTTTTAGCAATCCAGCTGTGGTATAAGTTCAGTGCATCCTCTGAAATAGTAACATCTTTTGGACTATTGATGTCGATTTCATCAAAAAGTTTGCTGAGATCTCTGAGCCATGCTGTCAGTTCCTCTCTTTCATTTATTATTTCTTTGGTTAGGAGTTCCATGTTTTTTAGTTTTTTCTGCCTTTTCGGGAAAATATATAAAAATCTGGCGAAAAATCCGTTCTTGATATGAATGTCTATTTCACGATTGCCCTTGAAGGTTTCGATGGTTGTTGCTGTAAGAATTGGAAGATATACATTTTGGACGAGAAAAGACTTACTCATGAGCTCTCTGCTAAAAATAGGCACATTTTCGTACAGTTTACATAGAGTTCCTGCTAGTCCAGCCTTATAATCTTTTGATAGCTGTCCGAAAAATTCTTCAAATTCTTCTTGGATGAAAATTTTCTGCCCGTGGATTTGTAGAACTTTTATAAGAGACTCTGGTGTAAAATCATCAGGACAGAGATAGTCATTGAGCTGTATTTTTATCCCCATGTTTTTGATAGCATTTACACAGGTAGATTTTCTAGAGATAGTGCTTTCCCCTATTAGTAAAATCCAAAGATTCGGAAAAATAGGTGCTGGAGTAATTTGGATAACTGCTTTTCTCTTGGTGATTATAGATAAAAGTGCAAGTATTCCACCTAGATTGTATTCAGGATAGGCATCTGTTATCTTTTCCATGTAAGATATCCATCTGCTTATTATATTCTCTGGGTGAATAGGATTTACAAATTTTTCTTCACTGTCTTGTTCAGCAATAGGGATATTTGCATATGCCAAGTCTTCTAACCAGCCTTTATATTTTTTTAGCCATTTGCACTTGTGCTTTTCTATCTCTTTTCCTGTATGGAAAGGACAGTAGTCTTTCCAGGACTGACAGCCTATTCTATATTCAGCATGGTCCATAGTATTAGTAGCAGTCTTAATGACTTGTGTTTCCTCTTCAGGAGGAGAGCATTTACTATTCCACTCTAAAACTTTTTTAATGGTCTCTTTTTTGGACAAATTCCTTTCTATATAGTAATATAGAACTATATTAGCTCTCATATTGTTGCGCTGTCCCTCTTTAACTCCTTCCTCTAAAATTCTTTTGAGAGCTGGGCAGGGTTCTTTTATGACCTCTGTTTTATCCTCCTTATAGGTCTCCTCCTCTGGAACAGCTTCAGGAAGCTCGGTTTTTACAAAGCTGGGTAATTCGTTGTCCTCTATCTTTCCTTTGATGAAATGCTTGTTTTTGCCTGTTTTCCAGTGTGGTCTATCTGCTATCGCTATTAGGGTCTTCTCTGCAGCCTTGGTAACATCTGCATTGAAGAATAAAATAATCTGTTTTCTTATGTAGTTTCTGATTTTTTCAGGATAGTTTTTTAATTGGGAAAATTTTAAGTGAAAATGCACTCCTCTAGAGCCAGATGCAAATGCTATATATATAATATTTTCCTTTTCAAGTTTTTCTTTAGTTTTTTTTGCTGATTCTTTATCTTCTAGATCTAGAACTACTTCATCCATACAGAGAGTTCTCAAATTAGCCTTTTCTATTTCTTTTGGAGAATAATCTTTTAATTTTTTGTCTTTCCATTTCCACTGGAATTTCTTTTTTACAGCCTGAGCAATTCTAAAATTATCTTCATCGATAGTAAAGAGCTCTATGCCAAGAGACTCTTTAATCTTGCTCATGTTTTTCCTCCTTTGCTGCCACAATTTGCATTATGCTAGAGCAGACAATGGTTATCTCTGTTCCATACTTGTCTAGAAAACGAATGAATTTTCCATCGAAGTCTTTTATATAACCTGTATAGATGGTAATCTGATTCTTAAATTTAGTATCAACATGTAATTTGCATTTTTGCTGGCTTTCGAAGAAACTTTGTATCGTTTCCTCTATTAATCTTCCCATCTTCTCTTTCTCTCTCCTGTCTTTATGTTTTCGGTCTTTTCCTTTCCTATCCTATCAAAATTTAAGGGCATCAGATAAGTGTATTAAATATATGCTGCTTAAGAAATATAAAGGTTATAGGTTGGATTTAGAGAGAGGAATAAGTATAAAAAACTTTTGGCTATAATAATTAATATGAATTGGCTAGACTGGCTGCTAATAATTACTTTGGGCTTTTTTGCCCTTGTTTTTCTCTGTCTTTCAGTTTATCTAATGGCACTTGTACCCTTTTTGTCTGTCGTCCTGTTTGTCCTATCAGCTATCTTTTTAGCTGAATTTGAGATTTTACTTTTGACTAAGCAGCTGCAGAGAACTGTGCAGCAGCAGAAAACTATTGACAAAGAGCTAAAAGATATTAGCAAGATAGCATATAACTCTTTAGATTCTGTTGTTACAGTTATGGATGATTATAATAAGCTGGAGAGGAGAGTCAACAAGAAAATAAGAGACTTAAGGAGCAAGTAAACATGAAAGTAAAGAAAGGAGTGTTTTATATTATTTTTGCTGTAATCGTTGGAATATCCATAGCAGGCATTTATGCTCTTTTGGTGCCTAATCCAAGCATATATTATCTGAAGCAGCAATACGATCCAGCTACTCAAATCTGTCTTGATAGAAAGGCGGTAGCCTGTGAGGATGGACTATGCTTTAGCTGCTGGTCAGTTTTTATACAGGACTTTCCTGAATGCTGTGCCAACTGGACTGATAGACCGCATCAGGATAGGTTTGCAGCCTGCACAGATGAAATGTTTTATGCCCAGAGAGCAGGGCTAGTTACTGATTTGAATGCTAGCAGAAGACTTTTCGTAAGGTGTCTTAGCTGGGATAAGCAAGAATTTTTAGATAAAATAAAACTTTTGCAGTCGATGCAGAAAGCAAACCAAACAGACCTTAATAATTCTGCATGAATATTTCTTTAATTAATGGAGACAGATGAATTATTCCTATTTGTCCTAGTTGTGGTAGTTTTATCACTGCTTGCTGTATGGCAGGCAATTCTTGTTAGTTATCTTGCTAGCGATTTACAAGTGTATAGAGACAATCAGGAGATTTTGTTACGCAACAATAAGCAGTTGGCTGATAGTTTGACTGTTTGCTCAGCTAATGCTAAAGAGCTTTATGAGAATTTCAGTGCTTTGAATGAGCAGGCTTTTGAGATGCAGCAGCAAGTCTCTTACTGGAAATCTCAGGCTGTTAATTTGCAGTCTCTGATTAATAATGACATCCAGTCTTTCTGTGATAGTAGAGTTCCTTCTTTTGTGAATGTTGCTAAGGAAGTTAGTGAGATGCATACATATGATATCCAGAATTATAATTGTGTTGATTTTACAGCAGATTTTAATAGAAAAATGAGAGAGCAGGGGATCCATGCTAGGCAGGTTAATGTAGTTCTAGACTGTCCAGAAGACTGGTCTGAGGAATGGAGACAGACTTATTGCTTTAAGAATGATGGAGGATGGAAGGTAAGACATGCCATATCAGAGATAATAGTATATGTAGATGCAACTGCTGGAGTATATATAGAGCCAGAATATTATAGTGAGTGGGGATTAGCATGAATTTAAAATTTTGGGAAAAATTCTTTAGCAAGTGCCCTAGTTGTAATTATCTTGTTCCTATAAATAGAAAAATATATTATGCAATAATTATTTTGGATACTATATTATTGAGTATATTATTGCTGATGATACTAATTACAGCTCCTATGGTAAAGTTATATTTGCTGAGTTTTTCGATACACCCAAGTGAGCATCTTGCAGAATTAGCTAGGAATGTAACAGCGCCTTGTCGTACAGAGACAACTTGGAATTCGTGTGAAGAGGATTTGATATTACGATTTGTATATAATATTTCTTGGCAGTCAGACGAGTGGTATGAAGAGTTTTTCTTGATGTGGAACGATCCTGATAGCACTCTAGAGAGAGGAGGAGATTGTGAAAATCTAGCTATACTTTCTATCAGCATGTTAAAGAGTCTAAATCCAGAAAAGCATTATTGGCTGGTTTCACAGATGGGACATGCATGCTTTATGGCAAGAATAGAAAATCAGCAGAGCCATAGTAGTTATTATAAGTTTTTTAATTGTGGCTCTACTGACATGAATGCGGTTTTAGTGGTTTAATCTTTTTTCTTTTTTTGCTTAGTTGCTAGTTCTTCCATCTCTTCTAGCTGCTCTTTGAAAGTTTTTGGCTCTTTTTTTTCGGTTTTAACACGCATAGCATCTAAGTCGAAGCCTGCTGCTGATGCAAGAAGTCTGATTTTTGCTCTTTCGAGTGCAATGTAATCTTTTGCTACATCGCCTGCTTCTCCTGCAGCAGGAAGTATTTTAGATGCTACATATGCTGCTGCACCTACCCAGAAGATAGTCCAGAATAGACTGCCAAGCGCTTGAGCAGCAATTAAAATATCCTGCATTTTTTCACCTCCACTGTTTACTCATGATAGATACAAATTTTTTTGTATCAGCGAGACGCATGAAGCAGATATCATCTTTGTGGTTCGCTTCATGGATAACAAAGACAGGAAGTTTATTTTCCTGCTTTGCTTGCTTTATAGTTTCTCTGAACTGTTTCAAAAATGGAACTTTTCTCCTAGACTTAATTTCTATAAACAGTTTATTATGCAGACTATCACTTCTGGTTATTCTGCTATTGCCTCCAGAGAGAGGAGTCCTGACTGTTCCGAAAAACTTTGCGACTCTTCGCTCTAGCTGTTTCCAAGCCTGATTTGACATAGTATTCCAAAGGCTTTCTACTTAGGCTCCAAAAGGATGTCTATTGCAGAGACTCTTACAGCCTTTTTAGTTTTGTGGTCTTGCAGCATTTCTGTTTTTAGTGTAATTGCTGGCTTTTTTAGAGAGATCCTTCTTTTAATGCCTTCCTCCACATTTACTGCAGTTATTATAGATTTGCCTCTAGCTTTTAGAGTAACACTTTTCGCACCTTGTGCAAAAAGTGTAGCTGTTGCTAGCAGATAATTGATTGCAGGCTTGCTTCCTATTTTTACAGTTTCATGGTCACTAACTTTTTTGACTTCAGTTTTTTCTATATTTTTTTTCTGCATAATATTTTTAATATTTGTGTGATTTTAAATAGGACATAGCCTTTTGCAGACTGAAAGCAAAGTTTTAAATATCTAAAACACTATATTATAAATATAGGAAAGGTGTTTTTAATTTATGTCAAGCAAAAAGAGAACGGGTAACTACAGTGGTAAAAGAAAAGGATTTAAAGGATGGAAAAGGATAAATAGTAAAGAATTCACTTTTCATTTAAACAAGAATTTCCGAGTTACAAGAGGAGAGGCTGTCATATTGCAAAAACATGGAAAATGGTATGGCAGAATCCATACAGATGTAAGAGGAGTATTTTTCAAGCCTGCTGTTAGTCCTCCCTTCCCTATTTTTACAGATGCTTTAAAATGGCTAAATAAAAGAAGAAGGGAAGTTAGCAAAGAGTTATCTGATTAATATGAAAAAAGCAATTAAAACTCAGCAGTTGAGCAGTTTTCTTCTCATAGCTGGGTTGTTTTTTCTGGCTTTTTCTATCATTTTTGGAGAGATTTATTCTTTATCAATAGGAACAGGTTTTTTGATTTCAGGTCTTATAGTTTGGACATGGCTTAAAAGGGCTGGTTCTAAAAAAAGGAGAGCAAGAAAATGAAAAAGAAAAAGAATATAGTCCACAGAGCAGCTTTGAAAATGTCTCCATATTCTAAACAGATTTTAGGTTGGATTAGTGTTATCTCAGCCTTGCTGTATGCTATTTCTATATGGTATGGTTTGGACTTGAGCTCCATTCCTGCTGGAATTCTTCTGGTCGGTCTTGGTAGCATCTTGATTTTAGAAGAAATTTTTGAGGGAGTTAGAGACTTAAGTTTCGGCGATACTGTTAATATATCTATGGGTATTTTTGCTATCATAATTGGTATTTTAACAGCTGTACAAATGCCTATTCCAGACTTTTTGCAGGATATAAAGGGTGCTTTGTATGCTGTTTTAGCTTTGGCTACTGTCTATGCGATGTATAGATGAAAGCTGTTTTTCTTCTAAGCTTTAGCCTATATAAAACTGCACTAATATTAATAATATTATATGGAGAATGTGAAGATAATTAGAAGGATAGTTTGGCAGAATAAGACAAGTGGACAGAAGCTTATTACTGTTCCTCATGATGCAAAAATATATGATGGAGATATCGTAGAAATTAAGAGAGTGAAAGTAGTACAAAAATGCCAAATTTGCGGAACTGAAGACAGCACAGAGAAGACTATGATTGCAGTCTGTCCTAGCTGTTTAAAAAATATAGGAGAGCTGAAATGAAAAGGATGCTATCTTTAATTTTTCTGTTAGTTTTTATACCAATAGCTTCAGCCTTGGAAGTCTCTGTAGAGCCTAGCTCTATTGCTCTTTCTCTAAATGGAACAGCTGTTAAGCAGATTAATATTACAACTGTTTCAAATTATTCTGGAGTTCTCTATTTACATGTTTTTCTTCCTTTCATTGAAACTGCTGTCCAGCCAAAAATGATAACTTTTCCGAATGGTAGCAATACTTATTATCCATTGATTACTTTTGTGACTGAAAAGAGCTTTCCAGCAGGTAGCTATTCTGGTTTTCTCGATTATGTAACAGACAGCATTAGTGGAAGTATCAATTTAACAGTTACTGTTCCAGAGAATAAAAATTACAGCCTATCTTATCCACAAGAAGTCCAAGTGAATACAGGTGAAACAGGTGTGCTTGTCTTTAATATTACTAATAGAGGCAATAGTGATTTGCATATAAATTGCACCTCAAACTCTAGTTTGCTTATGCCTGTTTCTGATGCCATAGTTGTCTATAGACAGAATGCAGAAAGGCTGAAATGGTATTTTTTTATTCCTGAAGATTTGCAGCCAGGAGAGCATCTGAAAACTTTCTTTCTGAATAATGATAGCTATCAGATTAAGTTTATAGTATTCGATAGTGTTTCGCCTATCTTGGAGGTCTCTCCAGTAGAAAATTTAAAGGTAAATCAAAATTTTTCTATTGTTGCTACAGCTTATGATAATATTAAGCTTGCGGATGTTCATCTAGACTTAATCTGTGACGGAGTGCCAGCAGAAAAATATGACATGTCAGAGTTTGCTACAGATCGCTTTATAGCAGATATTAAGAGTTTAACAAAACCAACTTCTTGTATAGCAAACATATATGCAGTAGATGCAAGTGGAAACCAGAACCTTACTTCTATTTATTTTTCTGTAGATTTTACACAGGGAGTTACTTTCTTAAAAAGCATAGAAGTTCCTAAATTTAAGACTAATTTCTTGAAGAAAGTTAGATTCATTGAGTCCAATGAAAGTATAAATTTGTCAGTAAAACTTTTAGAGCTTGTGCATCCAAATTTGACAAATTCTACAGATTATTTTGCAGTTGGAATAGACAATGGACACTCTTTAGAAAAGTTTGGAGAGGTTGGTGAAGAGCAGGGGATAGAGGGTAAGGTCATTTCTATTAATTTTGAGTCTACAGTTACTGGTCAGTTTTCAGGCAAGCTTTTAGTTACTTTTCCAGAATATGTAATGAAAGATAATATTCAGGAGATTGCCTTTTCAGGAGAGGTAGGACCTTACATAGTAGCAGAGGCTTACAAAGGGGAACTGTATGGTGTATCTTTGGACTGTACACCTCACGATCTTGGGACATATGAGCAGAGTTATATGCAATGTAAGCTTAAAATGCCTATTGATGTGAATCCTGTAGATGCAGCCTTGCCTATATCCTTAAAGCAGATAGGGCTTACAGATGAGAACTTTGAGCATAGTCTAAAAGAAGCGACTGAACCTTTGAAAAGACAGATAGCTGCTTTAACCTCTTGGCTTACTTTGTCCTTTATATTTTTTGTAGTTATTTTATTTTTTATCTGGGTTTACTTAAAACCTGTAATATTCCACTTAGGAGGACTATAAGGAGGCAGATATAATGGCATTATTAATTAATGGAGACACTGCAGAGGTTGGTATCTTTATTCGTAAAAGAGTAACAGGTCGTGATGGCTGGGTAGATATAGTATACCAGCCTCCAACAGTTGGCTTTTTGGATTTCGTGAAAAGCCTATTTAAGAGACCACAGGCAGTTATTAGAAATGTTCCAGAGGCAGGAATCATAGGACCCAAACTTGCTGGATCGCCAGAAAATCAGCAGGAAGTGATTTTCCTGACACACGGAGAAAATGGTGGCAGTAAGTTTTTGGATGAGTTACAAATTTTACAAAATAAGACTATTAATATTTTGAGAAGGCAGCTTCAGGATGAAGTCATTCGTGCACAGGCAGCTATGGAAGAGCGAAATAAGGTTTTAAAGGGAGCTAAGCAGACTCAAAAACTCTTATATGATATTCACCCTGTACAGAAGCCTAGAGGTAGATTTATAAATCCAGCCATGGGTGAATCAGAGGAGTATTAAAAAGGAGGTGAAAAAATGGCAGAAGAACTTGTAGATTTTTCAGAAGACGAAGAGCCAGAAGACTTTGGTGAGCAGGAGTCTGATGATGAGCAGTATGAAGAGCGACGAACTAAAGAAAAAGCTTTAGAAAACTTTCAGAAGTTGAAAAAGACTAGCATAGATTTTACTAATTATCAGAAGATATTTCAGGAAGCAGCAGCAACACTTAGTTCTTTGCGACTTCTGGTTGGAGTTGAGGACAGCAGGCTTAATAAAATTGCAGAAGATGTGAGTTTGGCTTTTAACAGTATCCAGGCGCAAAACATCAGGAGAGGTACAGGTGGTGTCTATGAGGAGCCAGCCATGATGCTGAAGCAGGCTATGGATTTTTTCGAAGATAGGAAGGAACTTACAGAACTAGAGCGTGCTTATCTGAAAGTTCTGACGAAAAAGCTGTATGATGCTTTTGCTGTTATGGATGGCATTGCTATAACAAATAAGGCTATTGAGGTAATGAAAGAAATCCTTTCAGAAAGAATCAATCAGCAGGAAGTTAGTATTAAAGATTGGGTGCAGAGCAAGCTGGACTCTTTTGCAGCAAGAGTAAAAGCCTTTGAAGAGATAGAAATCCTGAAAGAAAAATTAGTTGAAAAAGACAGAGAGATTGCAGAGCTTAAAGAGCTGAATAGAGGATTAGTCAAACAGCGACAGATTATAAACAAAGTTGTTCCTGAAGTAAAGCAGGAAACTTTGCCAGAGCAATCTACAGAGTCTGAGTCGTCTGAGGATGTGCAGGAAATTTCGAGCGCTGAGCAGGTTATAGATATCGTCGGTGAAGAGATGTATGAAAAACTTCAGGATATGTGTGCTGTCGCCTTAGAAAATAATAAGCCTATAACTGCGAAAAAAGCACATATGGTTGTAGCTATGAAAGGACAGAAGATATCTAAGCAGCTTGCTAATAAAATAGCAGACTTTGTTATAAACTCTTTTGGCGATTGATGTGGCATATCTCTATAAGTGGGGACCAATTTCACCTAGAGGCAGAGCTAGGTGGAATGGCAAGCATAAGGGCATCGTAGTTAGAAGAGTTTTTAAAATAATTATCGACAGCTATGACAAAACCGATAAGCAGTGGCATAGATATCTTCGAAATAGAATATATATAGCCTATAAGCAAAAGGTCATTCTACATCCTGAAGGTGCTTATGATTTGCGAATCAAAGCATATAGCAAGCCTATATGGAAAGGAGAATTCGCAAAAGCTGACTTTGTTGGTTGATTATGCAGAGAAAGACACAGACTGTATTAGGTATAGCAGGGCTGATAATAATATTAGCTTTTATAGTATGGCAGTATTCGATAGAGATAACAGCATTCCATGTTTTTTATAGCTTGATAGCTGGTAGCATTCTTATATCTATTTATTATCTCCTAGAGGAAAGAGCACAGAGAAGATTAATTGGAAGCAAAACGAAGTATGCTATTGAGTACTGCAAAAGATGGTGGCTAGATGCTTTTGGAGAGCATATAGACTTGTCTGAAGGACAGATGGACTCTGCGAGATTTGCTGATTATAGCAACGAGCTTTTCAAGGCTTTTATCTTTACTATTAGTTCTGGGGTCAGAAAAGGCAGAGAGGTAAAGATTGTATATAGTTTTGCAGATTCTGATATTTTTAGTTTTAATGTATCTCCAGCCTTGTCAGAAGTGATTACCCCATTTGCAGAGGTTGAGCCTAATCGCCTATCAGTAAAGGGTTATGCTCCTCAGGCTGAAGAAGCTAAAAATTCTTCCCAGCAGGCAGTTGGGATACCTTTTATCCCTTTGAAGAGACAGAATACTGAGGATTCAGAATTTGTACAGGAAGACTCTGAGGATGCAGAGCAAAAAAGGAGCAAGAAATTATGGTAAGTGTTTCCCTATTGGATAGTCTGAATAGGAGAAGACTAGATGGAAGAAAGGGTTTTTTGCAAGAAGCTATTTTTCCTGATAAAAGATCTCCAAGCTATTCTAAAGATAGGCTTTTTGTAGGCTGGCAAAAACCTATGGAGTGGGTTGAGTGGGAAGAGCACAGAGGAGAGTGGGAGTCTGCAGGAAAGTGGCAGCCATTTTATATAAATATTAGTCAGAGTATTACAGAATTGATACTTGGTCCTAGAGGTTCAGGTAAAACTTGGCTTCTTCGTGGTCAGCTTTCTAGACTTGCTAAGGCAAAATATCACTGTGCTCATGTAAGCGATATAAAAAATGAGATGATATCGAATAATAAGCCTGCTCTGAAAAAATATGCTTATCTTTTGCACAAGGCTAGACACGAGGTTCCAGAAGCTATCCCAACTGTTGCTCTTCTTCCTAAGTTTCTTGAAAGAGCTTATATAGATTATCCGAAAGGCAACCAGAAATTTCAGCTGTCTTTTAGAGACATTACTGAAAAAGATTTAATTACTATTTTTGGATGTGAAAAGGATCGTGACAAGATAGAGATAATGAAAAAGCTGTATGCTGAGATAACAAGTCTAAATATTACTACTTTTGAAGAAATGTCTGATTATATAATGGATTTGCGTGAGCTGAATGCACAGGCTAAGAAAAAACTAATATTGGCTATCGATAACTTAGAGCGTGAGCAAGTTTTCGGAGATGAATATAGTAAGGATATCGTGGAAATTCTTAAGAAAGGCGAGGTGCTATCCTTGAACCTAAAAGGGTACGATGAGTTTGCTCATGCTTATTCACAGAGTTATGTTAGCTGTATAGTAAATAGACTCAGAAGAGCACGAAGAGCTAAAGAGCTTCCAAGACCTCTCTATCTATTTGCTGATGAGGCTCATGCTTTTTGTCCTAATAAGGGGGATCCTGCTTCAAAAAAAGAGCTTATTGATGTGATAAATGTAGATAGATTGCATGGAGTGTCTTTGATTTTGGCTACACAGTATCCAGAGCAGTTACCTAGAGATGATGTCCTCAAACAGATTACACACTTCTTTTTGCCTTATAATATAGATCCGGATACCAGGAAATTTGTTTTGGATTTAGCAGGAGTTAGAAGAAGAGAAGACCAGTATACAGACAAATGGAAAAAATTTTGGGCAAAACTTAAAAAACACGAGTGGTGTTATATTAATCGAGAGACTAAAAAACCAGCTAAGATTAAACCTGCATCTCCTTTATGTAGACATGCAGAGGAAGAAAAGACTGATTTTTAGGAAAACTTTTAAATATTTAAAGAAGTTAATTATAATTATGAGGAATGTCAAACAGGTTCCAGACTCCGGAACCTGCCCGATGAAGCGAAATAGGAGGATTAAAAAATCCGACCTCCTGCCCTTCTTGCATTTTCAAAAGAAATGCTCAGAAGAGGTGGTGTCCTCAGGGGAGGCTCTTCCGAGGTAATCTTATGAGAAAGATGAAAGGAAAGCTTGGAGGTCTTGAGGGTGCGATAGGTGGCGGAGCACTAGTGCTCGTTGCCGCTCTTGTAGTCATGTATGCAACAGGCAATCTGCCAATGGCAGTTACTAGCACTGAACCATCTGTAACAGGACAAGTTCCTGCAGTAGCTGGCTATACACCATTCGAGCTTGACCATGTCTATATGTATCTTTATGATGCATTGGATACCGATAGCACTTTTGGTGGTGCTGATGATGTGCAGTGCAGGGTGTGGAACTTTGGTGAATATAACTTCCTCGGTCCATATCTTGACACCGATGCAGAGAGCTCAACAGGCCAGATAGACCTTGCAGCAAAGAGAATAAAGACAGCAAGCGAATATACAGTACTTTGTTATGAAGATGATGGAGGTACACCTGTTTATGCCAAGAAGTTTGACTTCGAAGTACCACAGGTTGCTGTACAAAAAACTGCTTGGACTTACGGTGAAAATATAGAGCTTTACAAAGAAGGTGCATTTATAGAATCTGCTTGCGACTCATCCGTTGATGCATTTGACGAGTCTGCTGATACAATTACACTGAACAAGACTGCACAGTCAGTGCAGGGTGTTCTTGAATGGGATTGTGCAGTTGGACAGAGTACAGCAGGTGCAGTTCTTAAAGATCCAGTTATAATATTCAGAGAAAATCCAACCACACCTCTTACAGACATTAATGACATAGAGGCAATTTGGGTTTCTGTGAAAACAGGTTCTGGTGTAGATGCAATACCGTCTGTCAATCTTGTTAATGAGTTTAAGAGTGGAGCACCGATTGCTATGACTAGCGATGGTCTGCTTAGCTCTGCTGACTCTGCAACTATCACTGTGAAAATACAGCTTCCGTCATCTGAATCAGATGTTGGAACTGGCAATTTCCAGATGGTTTATGACGATCTTGGTGATTACCGAGCAAAAGACCTTGACTTTGATACAAGGGCTTCTGCAGAAGTAACTGACTTTGTCATAACTGTTTAACCTCAAGACTTTCTAGTGAGTACATAAGAAGTCAAAGTTTGTACGACAATTTGGTTAGCATCATGCTGACCAATACGCTTTTTATTTTTTTATTTTTTAGTTTTCGATAAGAGGAAAAATGAATAGTAAAAATAGTAAGAATGGGGCAGCAGGAGCTTTAGCATTTTGGCTAATATTAATAGCTGTTGCTCTAGTTCCGCTATTATGGTTACAGGTCTGGGCTTTCCAGAATTTAAACATGAAGGCATTTGTAGCTGGAAATATTTTTATAATTTTTATCATTCTTACTTTTGCTTTCGACTTTAATAAGAACTTGTATCCGAAAAAATCTAGCTTTTCACAGAATAGTCTATCTTTTATTCTTGGAATTATTTTCGGAAGTTTGTTAGGAATGCTGACTAATCTAAATGCTTCTATTTTTGCTGTCTTTTCAGTTTCACAGCAGTATCTACTTAGCGAGGTTTCTTCACAGCTTCCTCTTTTCTGGTCAGTATTTACAAATACTATTGGTGCTCCAGTAGCTGAAGAGATGCTGTTTCTTATTAGTATTCCAGCTATCATTTTTGCTATTATAGTTTATGTTGGTGCGAGATACAAGATCTTTAGCAATCCGCTACTACAGGTGCTTATTGTTGCAGCAGTAGTTAGTCCTCTATTCGCCTTTTTCCATGTAGGGAATCTAGCTCTTACAGGGTTTATAATTTCAGCGATGCTATTTAGAACTCTAGCTATACTATTTGTTTATGGAGATGAAAAATCGAATATCGTGCCAGTGTTAGCAATTATTCCAGCATTTGGTGTAGGATATCATCTGGCAAATAATGTCATGTCAGTTGGAGGCTGGCTATTTTTCGTAAACACTATGATGCTAGAGCCATTCGGTTTTGTAGTGCTGTTTGCTCTTGCTATATTTTTCCTGTCTGGAGTCTGGGCAATAATCAGTAAACTTGTAAATAAAAGAGAGGAAAGCAAATGAAAAAAGTAACTTTTGCATTAGCTATAATTTTGGCTGTTGTGTTCTGTCCTGATGCTTCTGCTCTGACGAATGTAACTAGCTGTGGAGAGCTTCAGAATATTACACTTAACCTTTCAGCAGACTATCAGCTGATGAACGATATAGATTGTTCAGGATTCGATTGGACACCAATAAGTTTATTTAGTGGAAACTTTGAAGGAAACGGATATACGATAGCAAATTTGACGATTGATGATAAGGATAGTTATGTTGGTATGTTTGAAATATCAGAAGCGAATTTCACAAACATGAATTTGGATAATATTACAGTTTATGGTAATTTAACAGCAGAATCATTTGTGGGTATATTAACTGGAATACAACAATATGGTAAAATAGAAAACATAAGCATCATAAATAGTCATATTGAAGGATACATGACGGTAGGAGGTCTCATTGGAGGAATCTACTATACTTCTGTAGAAAATGTTACAGCAGATAATGTATTTGTAACAGGTTCTTCAAAGGTTGGAGGATTAATAGGTTGGGGAGAGCAAGAATACAATGGAAGTAATTTGCATGTTACCAATAGTATTATCAATTCTACTGGACATGCAGGAGGTATATCTGGTGGAACTTGGGACTCTCTTACGAATATAGATAATGCAGACATTGATAATGTAACTATCGTGTGTACAGAAAGTATTGAATATCCTGGTGAGAGTACTTGTGGAGGTCTTATCGGACAGTATTGGGCAACTTTGACAGATTCATATGTTAACAACTCTGCTGTGAGCGGAGATAGTGTTGCTATCGGTGGACTAATAGGAAGTATAGATAACAGCAATGTGCATGATGTGTTCGTTACAAATACAGTAGTTAGTGGTAACGAAAGTTCTGCCGGAGTTATAGGAAGTGTTGGCTCATCAAGTAGTGTGTATAACATTTATTCTGAGAATGTGACAGTAACAGGTAATACTTATGGAGCTGGCGCCATATTTGGTAAATTGTTTGGTGATGCATACAATATACATTCTGAATATAGTAGTGTAACATGTTCTGGATTTGCTTGTGGAGGATTAATCGGAGGTATTCAAGGTGGTGGATTAACAGACTCATATGTGGTAAATGTTACTGTTAATGGGTTAGATAGTGGTGCTGGAGGTGCAGTTGGTGAGATAGCCAACACAGCAACAGGAATGATTGATAACCTTACTGCTTATAATGTAACAGTTACTGGAACGAATTGGCTCGGAGGATTAATAGGAAGAAATTACTATCCAATAAGTAATGTGTTTGTTTATGATAGTTATGTCTATTCAGATTCAGGAGAGAGGATAGGTGGGATATCAGGTGAATGTGCTTCGAATATGACAGAAGGCATTGTTCAGAATTCAGTGATATATGGTAATAATCAGAAAATCGGTGGAGCAGCAGGTTATCTGAACGGTTGGGATGATAATGTATATTATTATATGACGAATGTTAATGTTACAGATAGCAACATAACAGGAAGTGCATATACTGGAGGTCTTGTAGGTGAAGCAGATTATGGAGTAATAATAGATAGTTATTCTGTAAACAATACTGCTGACTATAATGAAAGCGTTCAAGGATATGCTATTTCACTTGGATTTGGAGCAACATTTGATGCAAGACTAAGCAATGTTAAGATTAGTGGTGGAACACTATATGGTGGAAGAACAAGGATAGGTGGAATGGTTGGGCGTTGGTATGATACAGGAGGATATTATACGAGCAGTGTGAAACATGGTTATATTGAAAAGTCATCTGTCAGTGATATAACAATAATACTTAAAAACAACACAGGAAGTGCTTCTACTCAGCCAATGAGGGCAGGGTGTCTATTAGGAAGTGCAGAGTCTGAAGATGTTATGGTTATAAATACATCATATGCACAATGTGACATAATCTCTTACAAGAGTGATTTCAGTCCGTCATATTACGGAGGTCTAATTGGCGAAGTTATTCCATACTACGGAATTACTATAAACATATCTGACACATACGCAATAGCAAATGTAACAGGGACAGAGGCTGGCGATAATCTTGCAGGATTTATTGGCGGAATCGAATCCTCTTCAGCACCAACTGTAAATATCAAAAATTCATATTCAGTAGCGAGCATAACTAATGGGGAGAATGCAACAGCATTTACCTATGTTGTCACACCATCAACAGTCACACTCAATTGTTCAGATAACTTTTATAATGAGGAGGTCGTAGGATTTTCAGATGTTTCAGACTGTGCAACAGGAAAGACGACAGAAGCAATGATTCAGCAGTCAACATATACAGGATGGGACTTTAATAACATTTGGACAAATTCTTTATATTATCAGTTTACATATCCCTACTTCCAGTGGCAAACTGATAATATTCCGTATGTAAGTGGATACTTTAATTCCTTTAATATTACCTCGCCTAAAAATGCTAGTACAGTAGAATCCTCCTATGTATATATAAATATAACAGCAGGATATTTTATTAGAAATGCTACGCTGAATTATCAATATGGTAGTATTGATGTTAATGTAACAATGTTTAATCTGTCGTTGGCTGATGGTTCGATAAATTATTATTACAATGTGACTGGAGTGACACACTCGCCCTTTACCTTTTCCATATATTATAATGATACAGCAGCAAACACCTTAAACCGAAGTGAAATTAGGATAGTGTATCCTTTCTTTTGTGGTGTGGTCTTAAATTCATATTCTTATATTAACATGAGTAAAGACCTTAGCTGTGTATCTTATGCTGTTGTTGTTGACGGAAATTATATCAACATTTCTGGCAATTCACATAGCATAGAAGGTAGCAGAAGTCTTAGTGTTTCTGATTTGTCTGGCAGAAGTTATTTTAATCTTGAAAATGTTATCTTGCAGAACGGAACAACTTATAATGGTTATCAAGAAGGCATGGGGAAAGTTGCAAATAGTATCTGGCGAAATGTTACTTTATATACTTATAACAATGGCGCTACTCGCGAACGTCTGTCTTTGGATTCTACAGCAGTATATGATAGTCATTTTTATGGCTCCTTTATTATGGATGCTTCTTATAGCTTTAGTTTCTATTCTTCCATATTTGACAGCACCAACACAGTTGATGATGCAGTAATTTATCAGACAAGATATTCTGGTGACAATCAATACAAAGTATATGATAGCATTTTTTATGGTGGAGCTGGTATGTTCGGAGATTCTGCTTACTTTGAAAATGTTACTATATTCGGAAGACAGCATTCTCGCGATAATTTTGGTATTACTCATGCTTGCATGAGGATTGTTTCTCCAGGATATTATCCTAATGCATATAATAGTTCTTTTAACGACTGTGAATATGCTATATATTCTTCGCCTTTTACACCATCAATATTGCATGCAGCTGGTTCATTTTTTAATAGCACCTTCGGTTGGAAAGGCACTAAAGGTGTGTCAGATAGTGATATTACTTATGGAGAGAATAATTATATTGCATCGATAAGTCTTGGTGGTTCAGGAACACAGAACGGACTGACAGTTACGGCAGCTTGCAGTGATTATAGCAGTGTCTCTTATGCTCAGATTCTGAGGCAGAACTGTGATAGCAAGGTTATAACTGATTCCTCTGTTAGGACAGTTTCTTTTGATAGCAATTCAGATAATAACACTGTTGCTGGCTCTACAATTGACTATCTATTTGACTGGGGCGGTTCGAATAACACAATAGCTGATTCTACTATTACTCAATATGCTAATTTTTCATCAGCAGCTAACTTTTCATTTATAAATACTACTGTGCTAGCAATTAATGACATCAATAATAATTCGAATTATTCGGTATCTTGGTATGCTATATATAATGTGCAATACGAGAACAGAACAGCTGCTACTAGCGACATAACGATTAAAGATAGCAATGATGCTATACGATATACAGCTACTAATGTGTCTTCTGGAGTATCAGAGGCATTGGCTGAGTATTATCATACTCCTTCTGTTACTTATAACTACGAGCCGTATACAGCTATTTATTCAGTGCCTCAAGGATTTGCTGCTGAGGCTGTGCAGTTTAATTTTTCTAGTAATGCTAATATTAATCTTACGCTTTATCCCATACAGTTTGTTGCTGATACACCAGCAAACAAATCAACTGTTGAAGCTAATAGTTTCATTGTGAATGTAACTACTAATGCTTCCTTTGATAGCTGTAAGCTGAATTATACAGTGGCTGGCAGTAATTATCTTGTTAGCATGACTAAGCAGAGTAATTATTGCTATTATAATCTTACAGGAATTACTCATTCGCCAGTAACTTTTCATGCTGAGATTAACTCTTCTGGTTCAATTTACAGCAGTGAGATTAGGACTGTTTATCCCTTCTTCTGTGGTATATATATTTACGAGGATACCTTTTATTCATTATCGCAAGATTATTTTTGTAGTGGTACCGTTTTCAGCGGCATGACATCTGGAAATAAAATATTAAATGTTAATGGAAATGGACATGTACTTAATGGAACATCTTTTCTGTTTCCGTCGTTTTCAGGTTCAGGACAAGAATATAACTTTACTTTTGTGAATGTTACGATTGCAAATGGTTTTTCTTCTGATGCAATTTACTCGAAGATGTGGATTTTAATGGACCATGTTACTTACTATACTGCTAATTATGGTACAGCAGCAGATTCAATAGGTAATCGTTTCAATGACAATGACCACTGGTGGTATATGTATAATTCAACTCTATATGGAGCGATTACAACTTCACATAGCGGGATTGGATTAAGTTGGAAGGACAGCGTTATATATACCAATAATACTCTAGATACTGTACATTCAACTACTTCTGCATACAATAATAATTTCGAGTTTGTTAATAACAGGTTTTATATTTACAAGTTTGGAATCTGTGGAGACT
>Ga0190358_1000071_pt1 | contig 38309 bp, 36 predicted proteins | sample 48721812_MG_FD_161666 | JGI IMG/M metagenome (GOLD analysis project Ga0190358, IMG submission 161666) | Hydrothermal vent microbial mat bacterial communities from Southern Trench, Guaymas Basin, Mexico - 4872-18-1-2_MG | ecosystem: Environmental > Aquatic > Marine > Hydrothermal vents >... | reverse complement strand
CACGGGCACAAACTGAACTTTTCTTATTTGAGGAAGGTGGGCAAAAAAAAGACCTTGCCCACCCTACATAAAAGTTTAAATTATGCCCGCGTGCAGTATAGTCAAAATTTATACCATTCAACTAATTAAGGAAATTGAATACCATGAAACAAGTGGCATCCTTACGTTACGATGTTATTTTCAAAAAGGCTTTTAGTGTCCCAGAAATATTCACGGCTTTTGTCCATGATTTTCTGAACATTGAACTTGAAATTGACACTGTCGAAAAAGATAAAGTTTATGATCCACCTATTGGTAATGTTGCCGCCAAGTTTGACCTCTATGCAGAGGATAAGAAAAATCGGGTGATTGTCGATGTGCAGCATGTCCGTTTTCCTGATCACTATCACCGTTTTTTGCATTACCATTGTGCGGCCTTACTGGATCAAATCGTTCACTCCAAGGACTATCGTCCTGGTTTAAAAGTCTTTACGCTCGTTGTGTTAACCTCCGGTGATAGACATAAAGAAGATATCTCCATCATCGACTTTGACCCTAAAAATAGGAAAGGTAAACCTCTTCGAGAAATTGACCACAAAGTGATTTTTATTTGTCCTAAATACCTTGAAGACGATACGCCGAAAGAATACCGTGAGTGGATGGAGGCGATAGAAGACAGTCTGGATGAACAAATTGATGAATCCAAATATACCCATCCGGAAATCCAGCATGTCTTTAAACTGATTGAAAAAGACAAAGTCACCCCGGAAGAACGTGCGAAGATGTTCGATGAGTATAGTATGGAAGCGGTGAAAAAAGAAAAAATCCTGAAAATTAAGGCGGATGCTAAGGAAGATGGCAAAAAAGAGGGCATAAAGGAAGGTGAACAAAAAGCCAGGGAAGAATCTGCTCGCAATTTGTGTTCTCTTGGCATACTGACAGAAGAACAGATAGCACAAACAACTGGATTAACCTTGGAAAGGGTTAAATCTCTCCAAGCTCAGTTCTGATATTGACAGCTTTAATGGGAATCTGTCATCGTAACCTCTTCACTGGGGTTGCTTTGTTGGAGTCGTCGGGTGTGTAAACATCCTGGTGGGCAATGTGGTTGCCCACCTTACCTGGCTGAGTCGTTACAATAATTGAATACAATTAGGAAGTGAATGATGAGAAAAGTGATTCTATATCCAGGAGAAGATGGTTATATCGTAACAGAATGCCCCAGTTTGCCTGGTTGTATTAGTCAAGGTAAAACGCGCACCCAAGCAGTTGAAAATATTAGAGAAGCCATTAGCCTTTATATTAAAACCCTTGTTGAAGATGGTGAATTGGTTCCAGAAGAGTGTGTTGAAATGGTGGAGGTGTGATGAGCAAATTGCCCGTTATCTCAGGTAAAAAATGCGTTCAAGCTCTCTCGAAAATAGGTTTTGTTATAAAATCCCAACAAGGTAGTATCTTAGTACGCATTGAGCCTAAAACACGCCTTAGTGTTCCTAACCACAAAGAACTTGATAAGGGTACATTACGTGCGATTATTCGTCAAGCTGGGCTAACGGTTGATGAATTTATTAACTTATTGTAATCATATGGAGTCGTCGGGTGTGTAAACATCTTAGTGGGCAATGTGGTTGCCCACCGTACTTGGCTTTCCATTAAGTCAGTTGCTCCAATTTCTTTAACCATTCATCGAAATGTGGATTTTCAGCACGTATTTTAGTTAGTCCAATTTCCATAGCAACGAGAGGTCCCACTGTGGGTTTGAATTTTGCGTAGTCTGGAAAAATGGCTTGAATCCGTTTAGATGGCGCAAGGTTTTCATTGATGTCTTGTGCTGAAGGAAATTCAGAGCGTATCGAAACAAGTTTAAGGATTTCACTTTCTTTATTTGGATAAACTGTCGCAAACTGAGTGGGTTCAGAAAACAGTAATGCTTCAAATTCATGTTGTTGAATGTAAGGAATAAAGCGAGCATCCCCAATATCTGCTTGAAAATGGCTCTCTAAAATTTCAATTCGCTTTTGGGTACTTTTTTGTTTTCGGCTTTTTTCATAGCCAGTAAAATCATTCGGTAGCGCGTAAAAATCAACCATTGTGGTAAATCGAGCTTCTTGATGTTTATCCTGTTTAAGCCAACGCTGTAAATCTTTTTTGAGTTTAAGATAACTGGTGATACCGCCCTTATATATTTTACCCTGTTTGCGTCCGGTTTGAACACAACAGGCATCTGGAAAAATATTGAGACGTGACAACTCTGGTTTGAGCAACTCATCGACAAAAGTACGTTCCGTTGCTCCTTCTACTAAAAAATGTAAACGTATCATCGAGATGGATGCCCTCCTGTTACATTCTTTTCCCACAGTTCACTGAGTGTATATTCTTCTAACCATTCGCTTAATGATGCAGAATCCAAGCGTTTAAAAGAAGATAAACCTTGTTCTTGCCCAACAACAATCACCTGTTCTGGTTCAAAATAATCCAGAAAAGTGCAAGATTGGGTTGCCAAAATAATTTGAGTTTGTGCCGAAACGCTTTGGATGAGTGAAGCGATTATATGAATGGCATAAGGATGGAGTCCAATTTCTGGTTCATCCAACACAATCAGAACAGGTAAATCAGTTTCTGGTTGTAGCAGTAAGGTGATTAATACCATAGTGCGTAAGGTACCATCTGATAGCTGGTGCGCTCGAAATTCATAGTCACTATTTCGATCCTGCCAACGTAGTTGAATATAGTTAGGGTTGATTTCTGGTTTGAGAACAAAGTCTTTAAAAAATGGCGCAATCAAGCGAATTGTTTTGACAATGCGATCATAGTAGGGACGTTTGAACTCACGTAACTTATAAAGAATCGCCGCTAAATTACCACCATCACTCATCAAAGTATAATGATTGTCAATATCACAGTTGGCACGTAATCGAGCCGTATCAGATGTATCGTGAAAGTGAAATATATGATAATTTTCTATTTCATTGCTCACCACTTTTGCCATCAAATTGTTTTGGTATTCGCTGCTATTGAGAAGCGTTTCCTTATGTCCGGACCCTAAGCTTTGTTCAATCGGTTTGTCATCAAGTAAGCCTAAAAGTGATTCACCAGCGAATATCAAAGTATCCCCAACTGTGGCGGTTAAATGCAGACGATATTTTATTAAAGCCTTATTGGTATTGATAGAAAGACAAGCCATTATTTCTTTGGTAACGGATGCACCATAATGCAACAAACAATTAGCACCGCCCGCTTTACCAATATGCAATTGTAAACAATTATTTTGAAGCGATTTTAATAAATGAAAAATTTCAATGAGGTTTGACTTGCCTGCCCCATTTGCGCCGATCAAAACATTAATTGGCTTTAACTCAAGTTGCATTTGACGGATTGACTTAAATCCAGATAATTCCAATTTTTTTAGCATGGTTTGTGAGTGAGATTAAATATGGATTGTCATACGATTTATTGATATTATATAGCAATGGTTAATGGTTAACTGCCCTCCTTGTTGTGAAATTATTTATCTGATAAACTATAAAACAAATTTCGTTAACTGAGTCTATGAGGAGTCATATTATGAGTGATTTACAGCGTTATCTTGAAGAATACGTGACTGATATTAATCAGATTTTGCAGGATTGTCAAACAGATAAGGCGATGAAACAAGCGGCGGCTGAAAAATGGGAGAAAAACGATCCACGCCGCCAGGTTTTTATGATGCCGGCTATCAGGTTCCCAAATTCACCACCTGATGGTGAAGGGCGTGATGTACGTTTGGAGAATGAAATGCCATCGTCACCGCCACCAGCGCCGAATGTCAAAAAATAGTTGCCCATTATAAAAGGGCAGAAATCCGATTTTTTAAAAATCGGATTTCTTTTCTAACAAATAAATGATTTCAATATACCTACTATTTTTCCACCATCGCCAAAAGTATAGGAACAAACATCTATAGTCGCTATGTTCTCTATTAAATTCATAAATTGCCATAATTCCCCATTAGTCACTACACCATATACAGTTGATATATTATTGTTTTTACGATCATTAAATATCCTAGCGGCTTCCATTTCTGCTATACACTGAGGCAACGCTTCTCCCAAATCACCTTTTTTAGCTTCTACTAATACAATAACAGGGGAAGTTATATATAGTTGGTTGTGACTTTTACTTATTAAACCATCTGGCGCACCTGTTAACCCTTTACTGCTATCTACATTAAAAGTCGTTCCTAAAAAAAAGCTTATAGGGATATGCCCTTCTAATTCAATTAATACCTGATCTACTATTAATGCTTGCCTGGCAGCTTCCGTACCTATGGTAACCGCTTTGGTATAGGTTCTTTTCATGGTTTCTATAAACCATTGAGACACTTCAACAGGTTCTATTCCGCTATATACTTTATTAGTTTCATTTATGACTATTCCTAATTCTTCATTTATTTGATCTAATGTTTTAAAATCACTATAAGCCATTGTTTAATCCAAATTTGTTAAGAGCCTTATAAAATCTTAAATTATTAGAACTTTTATGTCAAATAAAATGAGGGCAGAAATACCATTTTTTGAAAAAATGGTATTTCTTTTCTAACACCTACCCCTTCCGATCCACCTGCCCCAATACCGTAAACCCTGCCCAATAAAAAGCTTTTTTAAATGGATAATCACCGACTGTCTGCCCTGTATGGTATTCAACAGAAAAGCAGCATTCATCATTTATATCATTCAAATTTAATGTTTCCGCCAATGCTTCTAAATCTGAGATCGTCATATTCCGCACTTTTTGACGCGCCTGGGCAACGACTTGGTGCCAAGGTAAGGTATCATTTTCTTTGGCGATGGTGTAGAAATGGTAGGTGAAACAAATTGCCGCGACACCGTCACAAGACCATAAGGTACCAATAACGGTTTTTGCGCCGGCAGCGGCTAGACTGGGTCCTATCCCTATCGGGGTTAATAAGCCTTCGGTGTCTTGCCCATTGAGATTGGATTCACAGGCGGCGAGCATGATTAATTCTGCATTGGTACGCACGGCACTGGTTATCCATAAGGGCAGATGAATCTTTTTATCATCATCAAGGGTTAAAAAACTCCGTATGGGTTCGTTGCGGAAAAAGAAGCCATGTGTGGATAAATGGGCATGGTGGCTATGTTCCAATTGATAAAGGGCATCAAAGATGGAAGGGCAGGGCTTTTCCAATTTCGTGTTTAGCTGATTAGCGACCCATTGCCCGTCTTTGATCATACATTCCTTCTCGCCACTGGGATCGCAGATAACCCAGGAAGTAGATGTAGTAGATGTAGTAGATGTAGGGTGAGTAGGAACTTCGTTATAACCCACCGCCCCCTTTTTCGTATGCTGTAACCAATGCGCGACACTGATCTCTCGTACACATTTTGCTGCTAATTGGGGCAAGATTTCCCAGGGCAATTGTCCCAAAGGAGCGGGAAATATCACGGTGATTTGTTGTAAGCCGGTTGCCCATTGATTTAAGGTATCGGCTAAGATTTTCACGGGTGGACTGTCCATGACTTTTCCCCAGTCTTGCACCTGGTCTCCCAAATTGCCACCGCGTCTATATTCTGCTTTCACTTCATCCAAGCCGCGCGTCCATTGTTTGATAATGCCTGTTTGGGTTTGTTCGGACCAGAGGTGTTCAAGGGCGCATTCATCAGGTAAGTCTTTGATTTTTAAGATGTTTTTATCCAACCACAAGATGCGTAGGCGTTTTTGGATGGGATCAAAAAAAGGTTGTACCAAAGCCTCGTTTGGCTGTAAGTGAGCTTGACAGGTTTCAATATCAGGCAATTTTGAAAGCCACCCGTTGACAGTATCTAACCAAATTTTGAACAAAGGCCATATTTCGTCTTCTGTGTTATAACCTTCTTCAATTAAAGTTATGTAGGGTGGGCAGCGTGTTTTTGCTGCCCACCAGCCCAAACAAGAAGAAGCGGTGGGCAAAAAAAAACTTGCCCACCCTACATGGCTATTTATTCAGCATTTTTTCAATCACCTCATTTGCCCCAATCAATGAAATGAGGCGTAATAACACCTCATCCACTACACTTTGTTCAGCTTGATGAATGAATTTAGCTTGGCGCTGTTTCCAGTCCAAAGTATGAATTAAATGGCTCACAATAACACTTGGACTCTCTAGATGATTGACCGGTACTTCGGTTGCACCACCACGGATACTCGTGCTGATTGGGCAGCCAATTAGCAAACCTGTTTTTTTATGGTATTCCTGACTAGAAAGCACCAATGTAGGTCGATATTTACCAATTTCTTTACCCTTAGTTGGTTCGTAATCCAGCCAGCAAATATCGTTTCGACTTGGAACGTATATTTTGCTCATACTTATTCTCCCATTTCGGTGGCGAGCGGTGTCACCAATTCATCCAGATGAGCGGTGTCAAGTGAGAGTTCATTAAGCAAGTCGCTTTCTGAAAACGGATTATTGAATTTTTTCTTAAACCCATTGAGCGGCTTGATCATGATTCCTTCTTTTGTGACTTCCACCTCAACGACTGTACCGGCTTCAAAATGAGCTAATCGACTCAAGGGCTTGGTAATCCGTAAACCCAAGCCATTCCCCCACTTTTGTAGGGTTGTTTCCTGTCTCGCAAAGTGCATTATTTATACCTCTTGTTTAACTATTGTTTGAACTTTCATATTGAGGAAAATCATAGCAAGCGTTGGATGCACCTGACTTTTCTTGAATAGGTGCGCCTTCAGTTTATCGTTTTCAAACGGCAATAACCGCAATTAATGGTGCATCGGGACGCACCCTACGCTGGCTAAAGACGTTCAGAGTGATTATAATCTATAAATTTTTTTATCGTTAAATGTGTAATAACTGATTCCTTGTGTTGTGACACGGATAACTTTCCCCATTCGTTTGATTTTGGTATCAAACTCAGGTAGATTATACAATAATCTCAATGATTGTGGAATTTGATGAGCGTGTCTATCAGAAAGGGTAAAACAAACCACACAAAAGTGACAGTCTATTACAACCTTTTTCCAGAAATCTCTTTCGTTAATAGTGACAAAAGTGGCTTGATTTTGTCGCCTAAGTAATGCCGGGATAGCATCATCTTTGACAACCGTGTTAGGGCGTAAATCTATGATAAATTGGACTGTGCCCTGATACCATTTAGCTATTTCCAACTCAAGATTGCGTCCTAACAATTGTTCATCTAAAACAATCATTTTGCCCTCTCTAATACTGGCAATGTTTTAAGAAATTGGTTGGTAACCAATATCATTGCTTCAAGAATCGCTTCGCGTGAAACACGGGAGCGATATCCTTTGACAACGTCATCAATATTTTCACCACTGGCAATGCGTTCCAAAGTGCCTGTCATTTCAATACGGGTGTATTTAAAGGTGGGTTGTTCCCCACAAATACCGACTGCTCGTACAATATTATCGCTGAGGGGATAATATTGATAAGTTTCACCGTTTACAATTTCTGTCATGATTTGAGCCATCTATTTATTTCTCCTTATGAAAATTTTAGCTAAAAATCGCATTATCCCAGCTTTTGAGGAAAATCATACAATGCATCTGTATAAGTGAGTACAGCGGATTTGAGAATTTAACGGATTGATTTGTGCTGGGAGTTTAATCAGCCCTGATAAAAATCCGTTTGATTCCCTAATGCGTTGTACTTAGTTTTTGACAAGGTAGGTAAGCATGGTTCATCCTTTTTTACGTTGGCTGAAACTGTTTCGCTATATATCCTATCCTATCTATAATGCCAGAGACATCACGGATATACCCCCCGGTTTTATCGACTGTCAAGACTTCGTTTTCCAAAAGATAAAATTCCCACTCAACGCCATCGGTGATAATGCCATACACTTTGCGTTGATCAAATTGTTTGAGCGTCGCGTACATTTCAGCCAGACACTGCCCTATGCCCTTGCCGATTTTGCTGGGTTTGACTTCGACTACTGAGATGATTGGTGTGACAAATTTGTACGCATGTAAACTCAACGCACAATCATACTTTCCGTTTAACTGATGAGGTAAATCGGTGGTTCGAAAAACGCTCCCACATCATTAATAATACACGCACGTAATAAGACAGGCGTGACCAACAGGTGGCTACGTGTCGCTTCATTCGCCGCATCATTATTGAGCGCGAAACGTGTTTTGATTTCATCGACTGCTTGTTGCGTTTCCTGGTATTCATTGCCACTGGGTGTTAAGCGTTCAAACAAATTGCCTCGTGCAGTTTGTACGTAAAAAATTTTTTCGAGTTTATCTATTGAATAGCCTTTGTACTCACTAAATGACATATTTAATATCTCCAAGCATGAGAGATGCCCTGCACAACTCTCGTTTAGAAATTGTGCGAAAGAAAAATCTCCCAATGACTTTCCAGTAGATGTAGGGTGGGTAGAAAACCCACCAACTATGTGTTCGCCCTTAACTGAATGGCATTGCTCCGAAGCTTGCTAAAATCGCTAAAGTTTTCCAGCAACAAGCTATAAAACTGCTGTAAAGCCTCAACAACCTTTCGATTAGTCGATAATTGAGTTATCAATTGTTCGCGTTTTTCACGACGTAAAGTTTCTGGTTTGCTGATGATTAAATACAACAAGTTTTGAGGTACCATAATAAATTTAAGCCATTTATCATCAGACGCATCTTGTAAAGCACCTTGTTCAAAGCGGTTTAAAGTGGCTTCGTTCCATTCCAACATAAGGCTTAATTCAGTTAGCGTTAATCCATAGTCTTCACGCCAATGACGAATTTCTTCTGGTTGTACCAGATGATGACGGCTGCGATACTCACGATAAGCCTCCTCTAAGGCATCATGCCCTAAGCTACTGGTAAATTTTTCACCGCAAGCTGGACAATGATAAAATTCTTCTATGGTTTCAATTGCTTCACCACGCACCGTGATGATCACGGGTTCTCTTTTTAGTTCAAGTGCATTTTCATAGTCACAATTTAAACAGTATTCTAGCATGACTCACCTATTTTGCAATAAAATCAATAATATAAGATAAAATGGATTAACGATAGGGATAATTCAAAGGTTTTGTCGATTCATGAAACGAAATGCAAATTGCGTTTTTTCGTTTTTCTTCAATGACCAATTTAATATAGATATTGTATTTCAGGAAATAACCTTCCCCGGCGAAGCTTTCGAGTGTTTTTTTCTGGTTGCATTTTTTGAGTCTCCTTAATATAGATATTCAAATTATATGACATCTTGCAGATGTGAGTACAGCGGATTTTAGAATTTAACGGATTGATTTGTGCTGGGAGTTTAATCAGCCCTACATGGCTGACTCCATTTATTTTGATGAAATTCTTTTTCTAAACATCTATATTATGATAGAATGTTTGATTGACTTTTAATTAATTAACAAATTAATTGTGACAAAAACTTCACAAGCCTCGAACTGAAATATTAAGGTAAAAAAATGATACAAGCAAGAACCGAAGCAGCGAAAGTCAACTTTCAATTTTCGGTAGAAGTGAAACTTAATAAGCCGATTAATAATTTACATCCAGAATGTATTCAAACAGCGATTGAGAGGCTTATTACCGATAACCTCCATGCTTTTAGGGGTAATTCACCTGAGGAAATTTTGCTCAATGTTTGGGTTTCTCCTAAGAACAAATTTATGGAACAGGATTTTGGAAGACAACCAAACTCACAGCTCCCCATTGTTACTGAAAAACAAAGAAAAGAAATGTCATTAGCCCTCCAAGAACTAGGCGATGAAGACTTAGAATGGACAAACGACATCATATCTGCTCGGAAAAACAAACAATATCTTCACCCTTTTTTTGACAAATAAATAATGACAAAAAATTCTGATGAACGTTTATTAGATACAAATATCTGTATCGCTTACATGAATGCGTGTGCGAAGGCAGAAAATAAACGAACACTCAAACAACAGCAAGTATTTGAAAAATTTGAATCAATCAAAGGCAATGTCACCCTTTGTATGAGTGAAGCTACTCTTGGTGAACTGTTATTTGGTGCTGAAAAGTCGCAAAACAAAACCAAGAATTTAAAAAGAATTGAAATACTAAAAAATGTCGTTTCACCATTGCTTGTCGATCTGGAAGTCTGGGAAATTTTTGGTCAGATAAAAGCTGAATTACAAAAATTAGGAAAACCAATAGATGATATGGATATTCTAATTGCTGCTACTGCGAAAAATATAAGCTGGTGCTTGTTAGCAACGACGCAAATATGAATAATTTGGATTTTTTACAATCTATCTCAATTAAAAGGGAAAATTGGACTAAGGTTAAAGTGACTGATTGAAATCACTATGGGTGCATCCTATTCCATAACATAATTATAGTTTTTATTATCAGAACTATCAAAAACTGAGATGAGCCGTCGCTTTCTTAATATAGTTTTTCAGATAATTAATTTTACCATGGCGAACCTGCGTGTTGGCCCGAAGGGAAATTATTTATCTGAACATCTATAGACAGTTTTTGTGTGCGGGAATTGCATTAATCAATTAGTTATCAGTTGATAAAGCCTCAATGACCGGTATTTTAGTTGAAATTGAATTTCACCGGTATTGATTGCCTAAATACCGGTTAGGAGATCCCTCTCGCTATGATGAAGTGTACCTACTTATAACTGTCATAGACAGATTGGTTTTTGGGTTCAGACGCGCGCGGGAACCAGACACAGGGCAGACACGCAGGTCTGCCCTACAAAAAACAACGTATTCAGGGGTCGTAGGGGCGAACCTGTGTGTTCGCCCTGCCTTAACTTAATGGCATTGGGGCAACTTTCTGTTGTTTACGATGATTGAGATGTTCGCAATAACTGAATACGACGCGCATTAGCACGTATCACTTCAAAATGAAATCCCCCCAATTCTATCTTTTCACCCCGTTTAGGTAAATGCCCAAAGGCTTGCAAGAGCAAACCGCTAATTGTATCAAATCCTTCATCACTTAAATCGGATTTAAAATATTCATTAAATTCTGCCATCGGCGTTAATGCTAATACGGTGTAAAAACCATCATGTGCAGGTTTAATAAACACTTGATCATCAATATCATATTCATCATCAATTTCTCCCACAATTTCTTCAATTACATCTTCAATGGTGATTAAACCAGCTACCCCACTGTATTCATCAACGATAACCGCCATGTGATTGCGACTTGTCCGAAATTCACGCAGTAACACATTTAGCCGCTTACTTTCGGGAATAAATACGGGGGGGCGCATGACATCACGCATATTAAAATTCTCGCTTTTCTCTGATGCATAATAATCCAATAAATCTTTCGCTAAAAAAATGCCCTGAACATCATCACGATTTTCACCTATCACCGGAAAACGTGAATGCCCAGATTCGACTATCGTTTTGACTAATTGATCGGGCGGCGCATGTAATTCTAAAACGACCATTTGCGCCCTTGGAATCATTACGTCGCGCACATGCTTTTCCGAAACTTTTAATGCACCTTCAATCATGTCCAACGTTTCGGTACTGAATAAATTACGTTGTTGCGCGTCTCGCAGTAGAGTAATCAGTTGTCTTTTATCTTGGGGTTTGCTAGACAGGACTTGTTTAACACGTTCAAACCAAGATTTGGCTGGAAAATAGGGAAAAACAGTGGCAGTCATAATGGTTCTATGATGTGATAAGGATTGGAGTAACCTAAGTCGTGTAATATACGAATTTCTAAGTTTTCCATGAGCTGCGCCTGAGACTCTTCAATATGGTCATAGCCGAGCAGGTGCAAAGTACCATGAATAACAAGATGTGTCCAGTGAGCGGATAAAGACTTATTTTGTTTAGTCGCTTCACGAGCAACAAGGGGGGCACAAATAATAATGTCTCCCAATAAGGGCATATCTACCCCCGGCGGACATTCAAAGGGAAAAGATAAGACATTGGTAGGTCCAACACCACCTCGCCAGGTTTCGTTTAATTGCGTACCTTCAGTTTCATCAACCAAACGAATGGTCATTTCTACCTGACGTTGGGGCAAAATTTTGCAGGGTAAATCACCCGTTTGTTCAAGGGGAATACAGGAGAAAGCCACGTTGATCCAATGGCTCAATGTTTTCTTATTTGGTAAATTAGCTTCGGCACTGGCGTATTGTACATCCACTTCTATATTGATATTCATATCTTCATGCTTTTCGTTCAGCATGTTCATAAGCGTTAATAATACGTGCGACAATCGGATGTCGCACCACATCCTTATGCCCAAAAAATGTAAAACTGATACCTTTAACCTCTTTCAGTATTTCAATCACATGCTGTAATCCCGATAAGGTTCCACGGGGTAAATCCATTTGGGTTATATCTCCCGTGACGACTGCAGTAGAACCAAAGCCAATGCGAGTTAAAAACATTTTCATCTGATCAACTGTTGTATTTTGGGCTTCATCAAGAATGATAAATGCATCATTGAGTGTACGTCCCCGCATATAAGCTAAAGGCGCGATTTCAATCATACCCCGTTCTATCAATTTTGTCACCCGTTCAAAACCTAACATTTCATAAAGGGCATCATACAATGGACGTAAATAAGGATCGATCTTTTGGGCTAAATCACCAGGCAAAAATCCGAGGCGTTCACCGGCTTCAACAGCAGGGCGTACTAAAATTAAGCGACGTACTTTTTCTTGTTCTAATGCCTCAATTGCGCAAGCCACAGCGAGATAGGTTTTACCCGTGCCGGCGGGTCCTATCCCAAAATTAATATCATGCTGTACAATATTATTTAAATATTGACGTTGATTAAAGCCTCTTCCTTTGACGACACGTCTTTGAGTATGAATAGCAATTTCAGACTCTGAATTGGTAGGGGGAGATTCTAACAAAGTTTCGATATTAGACTCCTGGGAAAATAAATGGATACTGGCGGGACTTAAAGCCTCATCGCAAGTAGCCGTGTAAAGTTGATTCAGGATTTCCGTGACGCTTTGCACCGCATGAGTCAGCCCAATCACACGAAATTGATGCCCGCGGTTATTGATTTCCACGCTAAAGCGTTGTTCAAGTTGACGCAAATGCTCATCAAACTGACCGCAAAGATTAGCTAAACGTTGGTTATCTAGCGGTTCTAAAATAAACTGCCTGGTAATAATCTTATCAGAATTAGAGAGTGTGTTCAATTCAGTTATTAGTTATCAGTTATAAATTAGTAGGCAAATTACTTCAAATTTAACACCCAAAATTTAAACCTAACAGGTTTATAAAACTTATTAGGTTTAGTATTTCAAGCGCATTCCTAACGCATTTTGGCATAAGCGGCTTCATCTTCTCCACCAAACTCTTTAAATAGTTTTTTGATGAGGATTGCTAGTTCTGAAGTCATAATGCTAAAGTCAGCTTCAAAAAGTTGTATGGCTGTTTCAGCATTAGCGTCGTTAATTTTAGCTTCTATCAAATCCAAGATTTGTAAACGCCTTATGACTAAGTCATTGTCAAGTACTAAACCTAAACGCTCATCCCATTCTAAGGCAAGGCGCGTTACTAATTTTCCCGCTTGCAAATGACCATGAATTTCTGATGCCAATAAATCTTGACGCTTACAATTCACGACTGCGCCTTCTTGATCTGTCAAAACACAAGCATCAGATAATTCAAAATCCGCTGGACAGTCATTTTCTTTAACCAGCCATTGCGTCATCACATTAGCGGGAGATTTTTGAACTTGAAGTGGAACCACTGGCAAACTACCCAGAGTTTGACGTAAAAAACTGATCAACTCTTCCGCCTTTTTATTACTTGGCGTATCAACCAATAACCAACCATTTGTCATATCAAAATAAGCCGATAGGTAGGAAGAACGACTAAATGCGCGTGGTATTAAGTCAAACAATACTTCATCACGAATTTCATCTTTTTCCCGTTTTCGTACTTTACGCATTTGTTGAGTTTCGATTTCCTCAATTTTCTCATTAACAAATTCGCGTACCACTGAGGCGGGTAGGATTTTTTCCTCTTTACGAGCAGTAAAGATAAAACAATTTTGAGCACTATGGACCAAGGCTTCATTTTCACGTCCTAAAGGGGATACCCAACCTATGCTTTCCATATCCATTTTACCACAAGGTTGAAAAGCGGCTTGACTGAGTTTTTCTTGTAGTTCTTCAGAGGATATGGTTACCGGCTCTAAAAAACGAAAAATATGTAAATTTTTAAACCACATTTGAATTAAGAATAAAAAGTGTAAGTAAGTGAAAAAAATGGTATTCGTGAAAAGGGCAGACACGCCCGTTTATTTTATAGAGGCAAACCCGTGTGTTCGCCCAATAAACGATTAATGACTCATATGAATTACAACAGAACGTTGTCCACCCTGATGACGATGTTCCCACAAATAAATACCCTGCCATGAGCCTAGTGCCAATCGCCCATTTACAATGGGTATTGATAGGCTAGTTGCTGTTAAAACGGATTTGATATGGGCAGGCATATCATCCGCACCTTCCAGCGTATGAGTATAGAGAGAATCCCCTTCTGGAACTAAGCGATTTAGCCAACGTTCCAAATCTTTTTTTGCTGAAGGATCGGCATTTTCTTGAATAACTAAACTGGCTGAGGTATGTTGAACAAAGAGTACACAAAGTCCTTCTTGGATATCTGTTTCACGAATAGCAGTAGCCACTTGTTGAGTAAAATCAAATAAACCTTGATGGGGTGCTGGTACGCTGATATGTTTGATGGACATAATCTTTTTTTCGGAATGTAGATTAATATTGTTGAAAAACTAAACTAGCGTTAGTACCCCCAAATCCAAAACTATTAGACATCACCGTATTAAGCACAACATTATCTTGACTTTCACGTACAATAGGCATTCCCGCCGCAAATGGCTCAAGCTCAGTAATATTAGCTGTGGCACTGATAAAACCGGCTTCCATCATTAATAAACTATAAATGGCTTCATGGACACCAGCCGCACCGAGAGCGTGACCGGTCAAAGATTTTGTGGAACTGATAGGCGGAATTTTATTTGAGAAAACTTGTTTAATCGCCTCCAATTCGCGTATATCACCAGCCTGTGTACTGGTACCATGCGCGTTAATATAATCAATTGGCACATTAACCGTTTCTAAGGCTTGTTGCATACATCGCACCGCGCCATCGCCGGACGGTTGCACCATATCATAACCATCTGAAGTTGCACCGTAACCGACTATTTCAGCATAAATTTTTGCGCCACGCGCTTGGGCATGGTTCAATTCTTCCAATACCACCATACCCCCCCCACCGGAAATCACAAATCCATCACGGGTGACATCATAAGGACGTGAGGCAGTTTGCGGTGTATCATTATGTTTAGAAGACAAAGCACCCATCGCATCAAAAAGCAGGGTTAAAGTCCAATTCATTTCTTCACCCCCGCCTGCAAAAATAATGTCTTGTTTACCCATTTGAATTTGTTCATACCCATTACCAATACAATGGGCACTCGTTGAACAGGCGGAGCTAATTGAATAATTTAATCCTTTGATTTTAAAGGGCGTTGCTAAACAAGCAGAAGTGCTACTTCCCATCGTTCGGGGTACCATGTAGGGACCAACTTTGCGTAAACCTCTACTACGCAGGATATCCACGGCTAATATTTGATTAGTAGGCGATGCGCCGCCTGATCCGGTGATTAAACCTGTTTTTGGATTGGAAACGTCACTTTCTGACAAATTAGCATCGGCAATAGCTTCACGCATGGCTAAATAGTTAAATGCAGCGGCATCACCCATAAAACGTTTCACTTTCTTTTCAATTAAAGCTTTCACATCAATGTGAATACCAGCATGAATACGAGTACGAAAGCCAAGATCGACATATTCTTGATGAAATTCAACGCCTGAACACCCTTGGCGCAGGGATTCTAAGACTTCTTGCTTGTTATTGCCAATACTGCACACAATTCCAAGTCCTGTAATCACAACACGTTTCACACTTTAATCCTCTCAAAAATTTTCAGTAGAAGAAAGCAAACCAACACGTAAATTCTTAGCAAAATATATTTCTTGCCCATCGACTTCCATTACAGCATTGGCAATACCCATTACTAGTTTTCGCCTGATAACTCTTTTCAGATCAATACGATAAACGATTAGCTTATTTTTGGGGCTTACCTCTCCAGCATATTTGATTTCCCCAGCACCCAAAGCTCGCCCTCGCCCGGCTCCCCCTAGCCAACCTAAGAAAAAACCAATTAACTGCCACATTGCATCTAAGCCCAAACAGCCAGGCATCACAGGATCGCCTGGAAAGTGACAGTTAAAAAACCACAAGTCGGGGTGTATATCCTGTTCGGCTACGATACAACCTCTATTTGCACTGCCCCCATTTTCAGTAACGTTAACAACACGATCAAACATTAGCATAGGTGGCATAGGTAATTGTGCATTACCTGGTCCAAACATCTCGCCGCGACCACATTGAAGTAGTTCTTCATAAGTATAGCTATTTTTTTTCATCAGTTATCAGTTATCAGTTATCAGTTAGAACGTTATAAAAAATCAGATTTTTAAGGGCTGCTTTAAGAAATAAACTGGTTAGCAATATCAACACTTACCAATAATTCAGCTAATTCAGTCTCACCCGCTGTATAGAGGTTATAGAAACCCGTTGAATCAATACCTTCATTGTTCCAACCTTGTGTGACAGAGTTCACAAAACTGCTGGCATCACCTTCAATGGTTAAGCGGTTACTGTCAGAGAATTCTAGCACATCTTCAATGCTCAACCTCAGTTGATTATTGTTGCCACTGAGATCAATTTTTTCTATACTTTGTAAATCTAATTGCTGATCAGAAGGTAAGGCACGGTTTTGAATCAAATCAAGGGCTTTACCCTCTGCCTCATTGAAACTCAGGGTATCAGTTCCATTACCACCTATGATCTGTACCCCAGGCGCGCTATTGGGATCAAATAAAAAAAGATCATCGCCATCACCCCCTAATAAAATATCAGAACCGACGCTGGGTGCAAAAATATCATTGCCTTCTTGACCGATAATCACATCTAAATTATCAGTTCCCGCAAGCGTGTCATCTTCTGATGTACCCATGATCACGTTAGAAGGTGTCATCGTGACAGTCGCAGTATCTTCATTGCCCAAATTATCGTTCACTGTATAATTAAAAGTGACAGGTTTAGAAGGATCGTTAAGCAGCCCATCAATGAATAATTGCACCTCATTGCCAACCAATGTCGCTTCTACACCTTCACTTAGGTTATTCAGCTCAGAAATCGTCAAAATATCAGCCGGGTTAGCCGGTTGATCATTGGCTAATAAATCATTCGTTGATAAACGGGTTACCGTATTAAAGGGAACAGATACACTATCATCAACCGCTTCAAGCAGCGGCGTGATGGGAGGTGGGATTTCAATTTCACGGCTCACAGGTTCACTGGTGGCACCATCACCGTCACTGAGCGTTATTGTTATTGTACGTGTTTCCGTTGTCGGCTCGGTAGAAATATTTCGGTAAGTAATGGCTTGCAATAGGGCAGTCGTCGCATCAGGATCAGCACTGTCATTGAGTTTCACTAATAGGGCACCTGTTATGAAATTGGTCAAAAAATTACCAATGGGTTTTCCATTATAAGAAATAGTACCATCCGTTTTGCTTGAAACACTGATTTCGCCAATATTTTGAATTTCTAATAGATCAGTCGGAGTACGGTTTTCTGTGATAAGCACTTGAAGTATGCCAGCTTGAAAATCCGGTGAATCAGGATCAGTCACGGTGGCAGCACTATCTATCACTAGTTCGGTTCCATTATTATAAATCAGTGGTGTTGTATCGCTTAAAGTAATCACGGGTGCGAGATTCGGTGTGACAGTGATATTGACGATAGCAGCCTTAGATTGTGCATCGCCATCAGTTATACTATACTCAAAACTCGCTTCACCTAAAAAACCAGTCGTTGGCATAAATACCACATTTTCACCATTATCAACAACGGTGCCATTTTCAGGATTATTCATCGCAATGATAGTTAGTTTATCACTATTAATATCCCAATCATTGGATAACAACTCTTCCTTGGAAATCTGCAGTTCACTATTTTGCTGAACGGTCAAAGGACCATCATCTACCGCGACAGGTGCGAGATTATCTAACTTAACAATTACAGTTGCTTTATCGGAGTTTCCTAGCGCATCAATGACTGTATATTCAAAACTCGCATCGCCTTCAAAACCTTTTTCGGCAACAAATTGGATGCTGCCATTATCTAACAAGGTGACATTGCCATGAATCGCATTCTCAACATTTGTAATAGTTAAGCCTTCACCGATATCATTTGATAATAGGAAAGTATTATTAAAGGTTCCCGTTGTGTTTCTAGGCTGAGTGATCTCATCATCAAGCGCAATGCTCGTTTTTTTCACACTGACGCTTACGATAGCTGAAGCCGTTTCGCCACTGCTATCTTTAATCGTATAATTAAAAAAAGCTTCTCCTTCAAAGTCTGAAGCCGGCGTGAATAGAACATTTCCACCCACTAATTCAACGCTTCCGTTAGTGGCATTATCTACACGCTCTAAAATAATAGCATCGCCATCTGGATCGCTATCATTGGTTAATAGTTCCTGGGATAAAATAGATAATGGCTGATTGACTTCAGTGCTGAAAAGGGAATCATCAACAGCTACAGGTGGATGATTAACCAGGGGACGATTAATCACCTCTATTTCAACCCGAGTAGGAAGGCTAATTGCCCCCTGGCTATCTTTGATGGTATATTCAAAACTTGCTAATCCGGTAAAATCCAGTGTTGGTGTAAATTTGACATTGCCTACTTCATCTAATTCAATTTGACCTTGATTTGGATTTATAACTTCATTGATTGTAATAATATCAGCATCGGGATCATTATCATTATCAAGCAGGGAAGAAATGACAATCGGTTCATTTTTAAATGTGCTTACGCTATCAGGTTCGGCGACTGGTAGGTGATTGACTGGTCCGCCATTTGGCGGTTGAATAACATTACCTATCACAGTCACTAAAGCACTATCAAAACCCCCTTTACCATCACTAATCTGATATTCAAATTGACCGGTGCCATCAAAATCGGGTCCCCGAGTAAAAATTATATCACCATTAGCATCAATGATAGCAATCCCATTGACACCGCTATTGGTAATAATATTATCAAAGGTGATTAGATCACCGTCTGGATCGCTATCATTATTTAATAAATCATCCACTTTAATAATAATAGTGTCACTATTACCCATATTAAATAATGGACCCACATCATTAAGCGCATTAGGGGGAAGATTATCAAACGTGCGCGTTAGAGTGACTTGCCCTAGAGCCGTCTTATCACCATCCGTTATAATATAGTCGAAACTGCCCTGGGCAAATTTGTCATTGATGAAGGAAAAGACTATCTCGCCATTATTCAGACTGACCGCGCCATTGATAGGATGAAGCACCTCAACAAATTGTAGGGCATCATGCTCATTATCAATATCTCGGTCATTATCTAGTAATGAATTTGCAGATAAAGTTAAAGAGGTTGCTGTCTCTAAGTGAAAAATATCAGCAACGGCAATCGGAGCATCATTGACCGGCATCATAGTGACTATGACTGATGCTGTATCTTGTTCACCCTGAGTATCTTGTATCGTGTAGATAAATTCAGCTTGCCCATAAAAATCTTGAGCCGGCTGATACTCAATTTTGCCTTTATCATTTAAGAATAACGTATCAGACGTTGAGTCACCATTATTTATCCGAATCATTGAGTTACTAGGCTCTATAACCAAATCGACACTCGTGATAAACAGCTCATCTCCATCAACATCTATATCATTTTCCAACAAAACGGCTGGGTCCAATACGAGGGCAATATCTTCATCAGTGATTTGTTGGTCCGCAACCGCAATCGGGGCATCATTAACCGGATTAATGGTCAAGTTGACTTGTACAGAATCTGTTCCAAGCGTATAACTAAAACTATCATCCCCATTATAATTGGGATTTGGCATATAGGTTAAAGTGCCGTCACCATTATCGACAACTTCACCGTTTTCAGGTTGGACAATTTGTGTGATAATCCCAGTTCCTACTGGAATTTTTTCAGAAGGTTCATCTTCGTTTAAAGTGAATTCTCTTATAGGCTCTGGTAAAGGTTCAGGTAAAAAAGGTTCACCATCAGGCAAGTGTCCCTCATTTTCAGGAATGAACTGCGGTCTCCCATCTTCTTCTTCAGGAGGAGATAGCCTTCCATCGGAATCACTACTATCAGCTAAGTCTTTTGGCAAAAAGGGCGCTTTATCTGTCAGGGGAGAATCACCAGGCGCCACAGGCTGCGGACGATTGATCATTTCAATTTCAGCTTGAATTCCATTATCTGAAATAAGTTCGTCAACGGATTCATTAGCATGAACATCAACCGTGCCAGGTGAAAAGGGATGAAGTGCGCCAACATCTAGGGGAGGTGGCATCACATCTTCAGATGTGTTAACTTCATCAACGGATTTAACATCAACCGTGCCAGGTGAAAAGGGATGAAGTGCGCCAACATCTAGGGGAGGTGGCATCACATCTTCAGATGTGTTAGGTGTTTCGACAATCACACCTTCCCCTAGTTCGTGTAGAGTGCTTTTAACAGAATCCGAGTGATCGAATACCTGCCATTCGTCACTCCTTTGTTGAATTTGCTCTTCTGTTAGCGTTTTGATGCGATGAGAAATATCTTCAATGGGGATATACACTGAGGTGCCACGTTCATAAACCAAAATTTCGGTTAAATGATAATGGGGTATAATACTTATCAAACCCGATAAATGTAAAACAGTGGTAGAACCATCCGCTCCTATTTGTGCATCAATCTCACTACCCCGAATATTAATCTGAGCCGAAGGCGTTTTGATCGTAGTATGTTGCCCCTGGTTATCACCACTGATTTTGCCGCTGACATAGCGAAATGTTCCAGAATAGACATAAGTTTCAAACTCACCCACCGAACCGTCTGATTCATAAGCGTATTTTTCCAGACGAGCACGGGCATGGGGACCCAGTTGAAACACGGTGCCATCATTTAGAGTGATTTTAACATAGCTATGCGCCGTAGTGACAATGGTATCGTATAGATAAACAGGCTCACCGACGTTTAGGATACGGGTTGTGCCATCTTTGGTTTGTGCTGTCGCATTTTCTATGGCGACTGTGATGGTACCTATTTTTTCTAAGTTTGAATAAATAACATTAGTTGTATCATTAGCTGCTAATAAAATAGGTTCAGTTGAATAACTAAGCTTTGCGATAACTTCATCGAACGATAATATCATGCCATCTAGGGTTTTAATTGATGCTGGATTAATAAAATAATCCTTAATTTGCCTAGAATCATCAAGCGTTTTTATTTCTAAATCATTACCCACACGGAAAAATTTTGTTTCGGTTAATATAAAATGTACGGGCAAAATCTGCCCTTCCGTTATTATGGGAATAGGATAGTCTAGATTGAGTTTATCTGTTTTTTGACTTTGTTGTAAAAGAAACATGGTTTTTAATGGTTATTTGTTAATTGGGGAAAGGAAAAATACTATTTTTTCAAGAAATAGTATTTCTTAGCGTGTTTTCATCGTTCCCACGCACCTGCGTCAATGCAGTTTAAATAAGCTTGTTCTAAATTTTGTGCCGCAAAGCGAGTACAACATTCTGATGGTGTACCGATGAAGGATAAATGTCCCTGATGTAATATCGCCATACGATCACATAAGGTTTCAACATCAGCTAATGAATGGGTACTAAAAAATAAAGTCGTCCCTTTTGCTTTAAGTGTTTGTAAATAACGTTTAAGATAAGTTTGTGCCTTAGGATCTAAAACACTGATGGGTTCATCTAACACTAATAGGCGTTTATGATTTAAAAAACACGCTGCCAAACCAATTTTTTGTGCCATACCTTTGGAATAAATCCGTACAGGTTTTTTGAGTGCAGATGCTGCCAAATCTAAAGTCTGACAAATTTCATGCGCGTGTTTTGAATCATAAACATGCCCTTGTAATTTTGCTATATAAGCTAAAAAATGTTGTCCTGTCAAGTAATAGGGCGGCACAAATTGTTCGGGTAAATAAGCCAGGTGAGTACGTGCATCAGGTTCAGTATGCCTGAGCCCAAATAGCTGGATACTCCCCTGGTCAATTTCACATAAATCCAACAAACACTTAATCAGAGTCGTTTTACCAGCCCCATTCACACCTACAAGACCAAAAAATTCCCCTGGCAATATTTGTAAATCTATATGATCAAGAATTAGCTGATGTGAATAATGCTTACAAACGCCCTTAAATTCAATAATTGACATATATAATAGAATAAAACCTAACAAGTTTTAAAAACCTGTCAGGTTTGTGTTGGAATGTAGAAACTACCTAATGTTTTATCGCCATCCATGTAACTGAAACCAACCACTCCGATTAAGGACATCCAGGGAATAATCCTTACCGGTGGTATTGGCATCAACATCTAGTCCGGCTTTAAGCGCATTGGAGGCTGCCGTTGCGCCGCCATTATAAGCAGCAATCATAGCCCGTAGCATTTGATAATCATCTAGGCGAAAGGGCTGCCGCTTAAAAAACTTTTTGGCGTTATTAAGCACCGTACAGCCATACATAATATTTTCCCTGGCATCATACCATTTACCCGTCCTGGCAATTTCATGCCAATCATAATCAATTTGCAGCAAACCCCGTCCATAGCCAGGACCATCAGGTGGCTCAGGGCTACGCCTTTCACCGCGCGGACGGCGGCGTGCATAATCACCACGCCCGCCAGGACCAGGCGGTTTAAGGGCTAATCCCCAATGCGATTCGCGTGACCCAATGCCACAAAGGACCGAAGGAAGTATATTATATCGACGTGCTGCATCTTCAATGATTCTCTTGTATTTCTTAGCCTCCAGTAGCTGTTTGAGCATTGTCGGATTATTTTTATCATACGTACTACTAAATTTTCCCGGTTGAGGTGTCACAGAGGGTTCAGGCGATGGGGGTTTTTTCCCAAATAGTCTTTGAAACCAAGATAAACCCGCGCCCTTTTTACCAGGTCTGTCCATAATAATGTCCTCCAAATTAGTCTGTGTTTTAAGGAAAACGGTTAGTTTTCTACATTTTCTTTGGTACCATCAACATACATCATTGTACCACGTCCAGATGGTTCACCATCTTTGAAACGCCCAAGATAACGAGTTCCATCACTCCAAACATAAGTACCTTGCCCATTGAGAACCCCGTCAATAAAGTCCCCTTCATACGTGTCGATACCTACTGTCTTACCACGACCATAAGCTTTACCATTCCTGCATTCTCCGCTATAGCTGCCCCGTAGGCGTACATCAGCTATATCACAACCAACATGAGGTACTTGGGCTACACCCTTTATAAATTGCCCAGTAAAACATTGTTTATCAGCCCAAGTGTAGGTACCTTGTCCATGAGGCAAGCCATTAGCAAAATCACCTTCATAGATATCCTTACCGATAGCTAAACCTCGCCCATGCGCTTTACCGCTTTGACAACCACCATCATAATGACCAAGAAGTTTAGGATAGCTAACCCCACAAGCTTGTTTGGGAAGCATTGGTAAATTTTTAGATTGAAAACACGCCTTTGCCAAGGGAGTTGGGAGAGTTGTAGACTCCTGAGTCGGCTTACAACCGGTCATGGCTAAAAAAGCCATGGTTCCTAACAAATAAAATAACTTTCGATGTATCAATGATGACATTATAATGTCTGCTCCTAAAAAGTGGGACAAAGTTGCCCATTAGGTGATTCGCTCTCTGTTGATAACCCTGAAGGGTTGCAACTAGAGTCCTGGTTGAACAGTTCCAACCGTAGTCGCTCAGTCCGTTTTAACAATATGGACTTAACCTTTTGAAAAGGTGTCCAACGATCTATCTCCGGATCGTAAAGTCTTGCTAAAACGTTTCGCGCAGCATTCTCATCAGCTTGTAACACCACCCCGTCGAAACAATAAAATGCATCACCATTACGTTTTCCTAAAAGCAAACCATAACGAGAATCCATTTGCGAAGTGTACGCGCTATTGACAAGAATGACCGAAGAACCTCTCCGGCGAGAAATCGTGTCTAAAGCAGTTGCTATCACACCTTTTGTCCAAGCGGATAGTCTTCTAGTAACGTTTTTACCAAATTTTGAAGCTGAAACAATTGGTGAAGTTAAATCTTCAGCCGCAATGACTTGAGCTTTATCAATCAATCTATGTGTTGCTTGACAAATTTTATCTTTGATCTGAGATTTGATTTTTCTATTCTGGCGACTAAGCTTTTTTCTACCCAAATTATTCTCAATGATGTTTTTCTTTTTATGAGACTTGGAGTTTAAAATCGTTTTAAGTTTATTTCTGGCTTGATTTTTTTTCTTTAATTTATCTGATTGTTGAGTAAGTATTTTACCTAATCCTTCACCATAATGCTCACCTGATGAATCAACAAAAACTTCGGTATAACCTTTATCTATTCCAATGGTTGCTGAACCGCAGTTATGGGTTTCAGTCATTTCTAGGGTGTAATGAATCTCAACTTCACCATCAATTAAAATCAATCGCAAAGTACCCGTTGGTTCAAACAAAGTATTTAATGGGATTGCAATGCGTTTACCCTTATCTAAACCGGGGATTTTAATCCAAGCTTGCCCCCCTAACTGAAAAGTCGTGTAATTATCTGAACGAACGACTATTTGATTAGTTGTATGATTACGTCCATGTTTCCAATGTTGACGCATTAACCGTCTTAAATAGTTATTTTCAGTCCAAGCATCAGATTTTAACTCTTTATAAAGTGGAGTACGTTTTTTTTCATCAGATACTTGTTTATAAAGAACTTTTCTAACTTTTTCTGATGCTGATTCGCGATTAGCTTTTATGTCACCGAAAGTATCTCGTAAGGTTTCTTTCCAAGCATTTGCTGAAACGGGAAATTTTCGTTTTTCCTTTAACCATGAATCGCGTATCTTTCTATCACTTTTAATAGAAACGCCCTTGATTGAGATTTTTACTTTTGATTATTCGAGTAACGAGCATTCTTGATTATCTTTTAATTGGTGTTGTTGAGATTTAAGTAGTAGTACAAAAGTTTTTTAACATTATTTTAAATATACACAATAATTTTGTTTATCAGATTTTTTCTTATCAATTTGCTATAAAAGTTGCCGAAATAACAGGTTTAACGCGCGTATTTATTTATCTGAACGTCCATAGTACACAAAAATATTGATAACTATTGACATTTATTTCGCTTTTGACTGAAAAACTTGACTTTTAAAAAAAGCAAAGTATTATAATAAAAGTATCATAATAAAAATTAGCTTGAAAGTGGTTAGCCTTCCACGTTAAAAAAATCGGTTCAAGCCAAAGTAACTCCAAGTTTCCATTAGGCGAGGAGATAATGGGAAGATAGCTCCCTTATTCACAGAGATTGAAATGATGCCTCATGACGCATTAATATCAATATTTGTCAATAAAATTGTTATCTGTATATAATAAAAAAGTATCAACTTTCTATTTCCGGCACACTCATTGCTCGAATAAGTGTGTTTGTTATATTAACTCATTTTTAACGAGAAGGCAACTTAATGCGAAAACAACGAAGTTTACATCTCATTATCAGTGCGATACTCTTATGCTTAGGCAGCTTGAGTGTCTATGCTGATAATCTCAGCTTACAGCGCTGGCAATTTGAACAGGCACTTGATGCGCTCAAAGTTAAAGACTTGGAGCGTTTTCATGCACTTTCCGTTGATCTGCAAAATTATCCGCTTTATTACTATTTGCGCTATCAATATCTTCAACCGCGCCTGAAAAAAGTAGCTCCCGTAGAAATTAAAGCGTTTTTAACGCAATATGGCGATAGCTATTTTGGAGCATCATTGCGCAGCAAGTGGCTAAAACAACTAGCCAAAGCGGAAGATTGGACGACTTTCATCTTATTTTATACGCCCCAAAAATCCACCCGCTTGCAATGTGACTATGTGCAAGCTCGCCTGATGACGAGACGGGACACCAGCAAAGCTCTTCAGGATGCTAAAAAATTGTGGCTGTCCCCAAAATCACAACCTAAGAGCTGTAATCCGGTATTTCAATACCTCTATCAAACAGGCTTAATTAATAACACGCTACTTTGGGAGCGTATTGGTTTAGCCATGAAAAAGGGCCGGCTCAGTTTAGCACAGAGCTTAGCCAAGCATCTTGATCCCGCCGATAGGGTCTTAGTAGCCCGTTGGAAAACGATGCATAAAAATCCGGCTAAAACGCTTGAGCAATTTGATGAACCAGATTTGCCCGTCGTGCGTGAAATCATCCTGCATGGCATTAAGCGCTTAGCCAAAAAACGATTTGAAAAGGCGACTGAATATTGGGATAATTTTCAACGTTATTATGCGTTTTCAATTCTACAAATTGGCGAAATGCAGCGTGATCTTGCTCTAGCCAGTGTCAAAAAGAAGCATCCGAATGCCCTGACTTGGTTGACAGCGGTTAATAAAAACTTTCTTAATGAAAAAGTGACCAATACTCGCTTTAAACTCGCTTTAAAACAACAAAATTGGCCTGCCATAGTGGATTTTATGACAGAGTTATCGGAAAAAGAACAAGACCGTTTACAATGGCGCTATTGGCTCGCTCGTGCTTTGGAACAAACGGGTCAATCTGCGAAAGCTCGACCGATTTTTAGGGCATTAGCTAATGAGCGTGATTACTACGGCTTTTTAGCGGCTGATCACATTGGGAGCAAACATAAAATGCAGCACCATCCCATTAGATATACCTCAGCTGAAAAAGCCAAATTGATGAAACATGTTGGTATTACGGGTGCTCATGAATTTTATAATTTAAGTCAACTTCACGGTAGCCATTCAAAATGGGTCACAAATGGACGGCGCGAATGGCACTATATTACCACACATCTTCCCCGTCATCAAAAAGCAATTGCCGCTACGTTTGCCAGTAGTTGGGGATGGCATGATCGTGCCATCATTGCTGCCGCTAAAGCCGGTCATTATGATGATTTAGATGTCCGTTTTCCGTTGGTTTTTTATAAGGCTTTAGCAGCGGGCGCAAATAGTCAAGCTCTTGATTTAGCTTGGGTTTATGCTATAGTTCGTCAAGAAAGTGCTTTTATGAGTGATGCCCGCTCCCGTGTAGGTGCCCTGGGTTTAATGCAATTAATGCCCGCCACTGGACGCTTAGTCGCCAAAAAAATAGGGCTTAAATTGAACAGAACCAGGGATATTTTGGACATCAATACTAACATTAGTTTAGGGACTGGCTATTTACGGCAAATGCTGGATAAATTTGACGGCAACTATATGTTAGCGACGGCATCCTATAATGCAGGTCCTGGACGTGCTAAACGGTGGGCGGCGAAAAACAATTGTATGCCGGCTGACATTTGGGTGGAATTGATCCCATTTAATGAAACACGCAAATATGTACGCAGTGTTCTTTTTTATATTAGCATATTTGAATCTCGCTTAGGTAAACAAACGCATCCGCTAAGACTCACATTGGTACAGCACGATAATTGTTAATTGTTAATTGTTAATTGTTAATTGTTAATAAAGTCAAAAAGCTTAAAGAAATCAGATTTTTGGGAAAAATCTGATTTTTACTGATTCTAATTAACCATTAACCATTTTCTAATTATTTTGATCAAACATGGCAGGTTTTGTGAAGTTATTTATGTGAAAAACTATAGTTATATTTAACTTATTATCGAAGGCGACATTTTGGTATTTTTGACCGACTTTTAACGATGAAATCGGCGCATTTTCAGCAAAAAAATTTCTCCTTAATAATCAAAGAGTTAATTAACATCTCTCCGCGAGCGGATCCCCCTAATTTTGCCCAAAATTTATAACCTCAAATTGTATAAAAAGACGGTTTTATACCATTTTTCATTTAAAAGCTTCAAAAAAATAAGAAATCTTTTTTCAAATAGCCATTTTTTTGAATTTTTCACTCCATTTTATTTGAAATCGTAAAAAAAATAAAATGATAAAAAACAATAAGTTAGTTAACATCTCCCACTAGGCTTATAAAAAAATATTTTGGCGGATTTCAGGTTCGAGTCGCCGAGTCGAAAAAGGCTTCAAAAAAACATTTTTTGAACATATTAGGTTGAGTACAAAAATAATTTTTAACTAAGAACCTCCTAAGTTATAAAATATCTAAAAATAATATATATCTGCACTTTACTCAATCGGAAAATGCTATAACCATTAAAAAATATGGCTGCTTTTGAATATACCGCATTAGATAAAACCGGGCGAACTCGTAAAGGTGTATTAGAAGGCGATACTGCCAGACAAATCCGCCAACAGCTCCGCGAGCAAAATTTAACGCCACTTTCCATTAATGAAGTTGTTCGTCAGATAACTCAACGTCAACCTCGCCGTATTTCTATCAGTGCAACTGATTTAGCTTTACTTACCCGCCAACTAGCTACTTTGGTACATTCCGGTTTAGCCTTGGAAGAAGCATTACGTGCTATTTCTGAACAAAGTGAAAAGGCACGTTTAAAAAGTTTATTATTAGCGGTGCGTTCACGAGTATTAGAAGGGCACAGTTTAGCAGAGGGATTGGGTGATTTTCCTAATGTATTTCCATCTGTTTATCGCGCTACTGTCGCTGCTGGTGAAGAATCCGGACATTTGGACTTAATATTAGAACGCCTGGCTGAGTATACTGAAAATCGTCAATATCTCCGACAAAAAACTTTATTAGCTCTATTTTATCCTGCCCTACTAAGTTTGGTCGCAATATCAGTGGTGATTGGATTATTGGCTTATGTGGTACCACAAGTGGTGCAAGTGTTTGGTCATATTCATCAAGAGTTGCCTAGGTTGACACGCGCTTTAATCACATTGAGCGAATTTTTACAGGATTGGGGTATCTGGTTATTACTGGTGCTAATTATGGTAATAGGGGGCATACGCTATTCATTGCGTTTTAATCAGCCATTGATGCTTTTTCATCGTTTTTTATTATTTATACCCCTTGTTTCACGCCTAGAACGGGGGATGAATGTTGCACGCTTTACCCGCACTTTGAGCATACTGACTGAAAGCGGTGTACCGATGTTAGAGGCTTTACGTATCACTGCGCAAGTGGTTTCTAACTATCCCTTACGTCAAGCCATTCTGGAGGCGACGAATAAAGTTCGTGAAGGGAGCAGTTTACATACGGCGTTAGCGCAAAGTGGTTTATTTCCACCAATGACGCTACATTTAATTATGAGCGGCGAAAGTAGTGGTAAACTTGAAAGTATGTTAGAACGGGCTGCTATTATGCAGGAACGTGAATTGGAAACTTTGATGGGTGTATTGTTGGGGTTATTTGAACCCTTGCTCATTTTAGTAATGGGAGGGATTGTATTAACTATCGTCTTAGCGATTCTGATGCCTATTTTTGAATTAAATCAATTGGTTAGATAGTCTCAGATGGTGGGCAAGATAAAGACTTTGCCCACCCTACAAAAAAACTTTTATGTAGGGCAGCATGTTTTTGCTGCCCACCAGCCCAAACTAAACTAAAAAAAACCAAGCCAAAACAATTACTTGAACAACGACAATTGCCCAATAAACTAATTGGAATGAACCCTTAACCGTTTTATGACGAAAAAACTTCTGGGCGATGAGTCCTGCCGGCGATCCCCCACTTAAAGAAAGACCCTGCAAAACCAATTCTGGCACTCTTAAAAATGAGCCACCCGCAATCATTTTGTCATAACCATAAAATAAAAATGTGGTCAAATTGACTGATACAATATAGGCAATAACAATATGCAAATTATTATAAAATAGAAAAATGCTTGCTGCTATAATCATAATAACAGCAGTCATTCCATACAAGAAGAAAGGAGATGTTTGTTTTGCACCGGGAATGACATTCACAGCTGACAATCCCTTAGTCGTTTGTTTTGTATCAAATTGAACCTTCTGCCCCCGTGATAAATTTTGCTGTTCATGAACTTCTTGAATATGCACAAAAACATCTTTTGGTAGCTCTTTCGTTCTGATAAAACCAAATCCACGTTTATCATCAAATTTAACAACAATTCCTTCCATGTTTTTTTTCACCTCAACAATTGAAATATAGTATAAAAAATATTACATAAGCTTCGGAATATAAAGCAATGATTACTTGAAATCTGTACAATTCAATACAATACAATTAGCATAGATAATAACTATTAGATAGAAAAACTATACCATGAATGAAAACCAAAGCACCGAAAACCAAAGCACCGAAAAAAATCAAATCGCAGAAATTGAATTAATGCGAATGGCGACTGATATGGCATTAACGATTTTAAACAAAGCACCTATGTATAGAGGGGTAGACGATAGCAATAGGATGTTATCTTTTGCTATGAAGACGTTTGACCATTGTGCTAGTACTGTTGCTAGTAATTATAAACATCATTTTCTACCAGAGCAAAAATAGGTATTCTGCTAACAGTTGAGTTTTATAGACCTGCCAGGTTTATAAAACCTGGCAGGTTTGCCCTTATCAAAAAAGGACTACTTACCAAAAACTATCTGACTATCCCCATTAGGATAATTTATACGATAATCTTTGGAGCCATCTCCATTGATGTCACCTATATCAAGTATCTGCGCTTTTGTCGTAGGCATATGTCCGGTTGTCACTAAATAATCAAACAAGCCTTCATAGACATATCCATTAATTTTTAAACGCATTTGTCCGTCTGCTTTCAAGACAATATCAGTCTCATTTTGAGAAAGGGCATATAATGCTTCTGGCTCTGCCGCCGCAGGAAAAATAGGCTGTAGGCGATAATGACCCGTTTGATCTTCAAAAACAAAAGAGAGCGAATTAGCTGTTATGCCTATCACACCTAAGGGTGTTCCCATAGCCACTTCCAAAGCATAAGATGCTGCGCGTGTCATGATATATGCACCATCGTTTATCAATATTTTCAGGTTTCCATTCTCTAACATGGTTGCTTCATTGAGATTGGCAATCTGTAATATCTTATTCAGGGCATCAGGGGCTTGTATCACGGGATGGGCTATCACCTCGCGTCCAGTGTGGGTTATAAAGGTGATTTTGTGCGTTGAGTCCACATATAATCCCATTGATAAATCTCGGATCATTTGCTTATTTGAGCTTTGCTTTATTTGCATGGGTAATACTGCAATGCGTAGTAAGTCAAGATCAAGCATTAAGTAACCCAATTCGCTATCTTGCGTTAATGCAAAACCAAAGTTATTTAATTGGGGTAAACCATTTATTGCCCCAAAAATACCGCCTATGGCACTTGGATATAGAAAATCATCGGCTAATTTGATAGCCTTTTGTCCAAAAATAGTGGTGGGGTATCGACCTAATAATTCGCTTAAATCAATACTTTGGGGTATTGAGCTATTATCTTCAAATCGCACACCTATTCCGAGTTTGGCACCAGGGCTGACATAAGAACCGTCACCAATGATGACATGTTCTAAGGAGGCATCCGCTGTGATCGTCACATTTGAGAGTTTCGCCGGTTTATTGGGATCGCCACTGGTTGGACCACTGATGACTCCGCCAGTGATTTTAGCATCGGGCAGTAGGGTAGTATCTCGTATTTCCCCCTGATTTTGAATTGTTCCGCCTAAAGTGACACCGACGACTATCCCAGTTGCTCCAATTGTGACATTTGACAAAGCAGGCATTTCTTCATTATTATCAATTATCAAAGAGCAACCTATAGAGGGACCAATTTCTGCCAGTTCACAGAGATTGCTGCTGATAATCACCACCGCTTCGCTCAGCGTACCGAGTTCTGCATTGTCACTTACTTGATTCAAGCTGAATTTAAATTGTCGGTTTTCATTATTTAGGCTTTCATTGGGTAGTAGGCGAACCATGATAGCTTGATCATTTTTGTCTCCGATGGACCAGGCTAAAGTGCCTGAAGTTGCCTTATAGTCTCGATCTGCTTTTGCGGTGTCATCGCTTGTCATATATTTCACGGAAACGGCTTTTGAAGTACTCCCTTTGCGCGTGCTCGTGATCATGACGATGGAATCATCTTCGCTCACTTCGTAGGTAGATTGGCTGAGCGATAGGCTGCTGTCATCATCTTGAATTTGGATATACACTTGCGCGTTATTTCCAAGCACTGCACCACCGATTGGCTTAGACAGCGTTACTTTTAAGCGTTCCGTTTTTTCCACACTATTATCGTTAATCAGGTTCACGCTAAAACTTTTCGTTTCAGTTTCGCCATCTTCCCAATGTAATTCTTCACTGTGAACGGCTGTATAGTCTTGATTGACAAGGGCGGTATCTTCTTCAATGCTATAGGTCAGCGATACTGCACCGTCACTACCCCGAGTACGGTTGACCGTCATGATTATACTACCATCATCTTCATTAGCATGATAGCTATTGGCAACCAATTGCAAAGTTCCGTGTGATAAAGTCGTTTTATCTTCTTCAGGCGGTGGTGTATTACCTTCTTCAGGCGGTGGTGTATTACCTTCTTCAGGCGGTGGTGTATTACCTTCTTCAGATGCTGGTATATTAACTTCGCTGGGTGGAGGAGTCTGATTATCTGTTGTATCAACAATCGTTACCGTCGCCTGATTTTTAGCACCTAATTGCGCGTCATCAGTGATATTGGAAAGCGTGACGGTGAAGGTTTCATCATTTTCTACCAGGTTATCTGATAAAATGGGTACTTCGATAAATTGAGGTGCTCTATCACCATCAGCCCAGGTTAAGGTATCGCTAACAGGGCTATAGTCGCTATTGGCTACGGCTGAACCGTCTGCACTTGAGTAGTTGACCATTAAGGGCCATTGACTACTCCCAGCCCTGGTAACCAATAAGGTGACTTTATCATCCGTTTCATTGGCGGAATAGTTGGGCATAGCAAATTGAACGCTGCTAAACCATGGCACATGAATAATTGTAATGTCAAGTTTAGCAATAGGGCCCATGATGGCACCGCCGCTTTGTTCTGACAAAGTCAAACTGAATGTTTCATGGCTTTCCTCAAGTTTATCTAAGATAATGGGAATGGTGATCGTTTTATCGGCACTTTCCCCAATAGCCCAAGTCAAAATGCCCTCGCCAGCCGTATAATCTTCACCAGCGATGGCAGTGCCATCTGCGGTAGCGTATTTAACTGATACTTCACCGGCTGCGCCTTGAATACGATTCACGGTTAAGTTGATGACACCAATGTCTTCTTTAACTTCCAGCGTTGGCGCAGCTAAAGAAAATTGGAGTACGCCAAAGGCATCGAAAATAGCTGTACAATGCTGATTCTTATCCATTGTGACTTGCCCACTTTCATTGCAATTACCCGTCCAACCTTTGAAGATTGAACCAGCCGTTGGAATGGCAGCCAGTGTCACATCAATAGGCGTATCACCCCGATAAGTTTCTGTGCAGTCACTACCACAATCAATACCGACGGGGGTGCTGATAACGGTGCCACTACCCGCGCCGGCTTTCGTCACGGTCAGGATATGAGAGGGTATCGTGCTAAAAGTCGCAATACACGCTTTATTGCTATTCATGGTCATTTGACCATTAACACAGTCTTCACTCCAGCCACCAAAGTTTGATTCGGCATCGGAAGTGGCAGAAAGCGTTATGACAACATTTGGCGCATAATTTTCGGTACAATCGTCGCTACCGTTTCCACAATCAATGCCTGTACTGATGACTTTGCCGTTTCCTGTTCCGCCTAAGATGACAGAGAGTTGATAGGGCTTGTCGGGATCGCCGCTAGGGGGAGTCACAATAGGTTCTTCGGTGAAAGTCACATAGCAACTTTTTTCGCCATCCATCACGATTTTACCATCAGGGCAGTTGCTACCAAATAAGTAGCCTTGTGAACCGGTACCTAATATAGGATTCAATTCGACAGTAGTATCACTGAGATAATTAGCACAATTATTGCCACAATCTTCTATGCCAGGTGGATTTCTAATCACTCTACCATCACCCACGATGGATAAACTTAGATTATAAGTCGGTTTCAGGGTAAAGCTTGCCGTGCAAGTCTTAGGACCTTCTATCATCACTTGCCCTTCACTACAACCTTCATCACCGCTCCAAGCACTGAAGAGTGAATCACCCGCCGGAGTCGCAATGAGCGTCACATCGGCACCAGTGAAATAGCTATTTGTGCATTGACTGCCACAGTCAGTCCCCGTGAATGTGCTGCTGACAAGACCGCTACCAGGTCCTTCTGTGGTTAGCGTTAAGGGATAAACCGGCAATAGGTCAAATTTCGCTGTACAGGTTTTATCAATTTTCATCGTCACTTGACCATCAGTACAATCGCTATGACCCTGCAAATTATCAAAGCTGGAGCCTGGTGTAGGCACCGGTGTCATTGCCACTTCTAAACCCCCATCGAAAAGCGTGCAGTTACCGATTACGTCTGTCGCGCAAGGGATATTTTTCCCACTGGGATCCATGCTCACACTGCCACTGCCTTCGCCCGTATATTTCAGGGTGAGGGTGTGAGGTTTCAAACTAAAGGTAGCAATACAGTGCATCTTTTCGGTCATGAAGATATTTTCAATGAGATAAACTTCTTCACCTTCAACTTGTGTCGCATTATTAACAGGGCATTCCCCTTCACTACCTTCTTTCCATTCAACGAAAAATGAGCTTTTTAGTTCTGGTGTCGCCGTAATCGTGACAAATTTACCGGTTGAATAGGTGTAATCACACTGCGTCTTGTCAGCATTACAACTTTTACTTTTAGGATAAGGAGCAAGCGTGACTTCACCGTGACCGGTTCCGTTAGTTATCATGACTAGCATCATGGTGGAGGGCAGTGGAGCGGATGGTGGTGGTGGCGGTGGTGCTGGGATATTAAAAGTTGCCGTGCAGTTCATATCTCCATTAATGATAAAAGTATCAGAACAGCCACCGGACCAACCCGCAAAGTTTGAACCAGACGCAGGAGTCGCACTTAAACCACTAATAGAAGTGCCATTGTTGAATTTTTCTGTACAATCAGAACCACAATTAATGCCATTCCCTTTGACGGTACCACTGCCGCTGCCAATTTTAGATATGGCGAGCGTAGAGGATTCTGTGGGTATAGATTCAAAAGTTGCCGTGCAGTTCATATCTCCATTAATGGTTATGTCTAAAGGAGAAGCACTACCAGTACAGTCACCGGACCAACCAGTAAACTTTGAACCAGATGCAGGAGTCGCAGTTAAATTAATATCAGTCCCTTTATCGAATTTTTCGCTACAATCAGTACCACAGTTAATACCATTCACAGTGACGGTACCACTGCCGCTGCCGCCTTTAGTAATGGTAAGTGTGGTATCTTTGATTGTGATATTAATAATTTTAATAGGAGCCGTGTCAACGATTATAGCTATACTAGCTGGTCCTGTGTAGTTCTCTGTCGGTGTAAAGGTCATGCCATTAAGGGCAGTATTAATGTTGTCAATTGTATCGGTAGTGCCTGTGAAGCTTAAAGTCCCATTGCTTGCTGTTAATGTGATTTTAACAAGATTCTCTTTTGCGTCATTACTAATTATCGATATTGACGGATCAAAAGAAAGAGAATCATTTAGTTTGTCAATTTCTGCACTACTAGGTGCTATGATTTCTGGAGGTGTATATTCAAACGCACCAATGTCACATTTATTGCCTATGGGGCGAGTTGTACCGAGTTGGTCTTTAAGAAAAGTGTCCTTATCAGTACCACAGTAGTCAGAATCAGGAATTTTGTCAATAGCAGCACTGCCCGGTTTTAGGGGGTAAACACCACCGTCATAAGTATCAAGTACATTCGCGTTGAAATCTCCATCTGTTTCAGGATCATCATCGCTCTTACAAGTACTGCCGAGTAGGTTATAGCCTTGAGAGGTATTCGTGCCGTCCCCAGCACAATCTTTCTTATTTCCAGCAATGATGGAGTTTTTGATATTGGTTGTTGCCCCTGAGTCAGTCTTAACGCCTATCTTATTGTTTCCAACATTACCGGTAATGGTGCAATTTATCAGGTTTACAGTTCCCAATTTGTTATAAATACCGTTGCCACTGTTTTTAGCTATGGTACTATTAATAACCTCTAGTGTACCACTATTATCAATACCGCTTTTGGTGGATTTACCACCGGTAATAGTGACATTTTTGATGGTGACAGTTTTATTGCTATTGATGGTAAAAATGTTGCTGTTTTCGTTATTACCATCTATGATGACACTGCCCTCACCTACAATCGTTAAATTTTCAGCAATGGTGAGATTTGATTCAGTATAGGTACCGGCTGAAATCTTGATAGTATCACCATCATTGACAGCTTTTTTAATAGCATTTGTAATTGTATTACACTTGTTATCTGTGCTACAGTCTGCGCTACCATCTGAACTGACTATCCAAGTAGTAGCCTTCGCCCCAATCACCGGCATCAGGCATAAAACCAAAACCAAGCCCAAAGAAAAGAGAGGAGCCAACCCAGGACCACCTCGTATTAACCCGCGCCAACGGGTGTGAGTAAAGTTGTTTCGAGTCATTTTGCGTTCTCCTTAATGTGAAGCGAACGAAATTAATTAATCAATTAAATAATCAATTATGAATTAGTATTGGTATTTTAGTTTTTAACATAATTGGTTATTTAACACGGTTATGACTATTATAGTCTATTTTTTGGGAAAGGGCTACTTTTTTTAAATATTTTTGCCCTACTTATCTTATTGTAGTACAACGGATTTTTGAATTTAACGGATTTTTATGCCCTGATGGTATGGATTTTGTGTTAGTTAATTCAAGTTTTTCTAAATCAATAATCGCATTGGTTTGAAGAAGAAAATTAAGACCACAAATTCCATCCATCTCTATTCCATAATTAATATCTCCAATTTCAACTTCAAAGTTTTTCACCATCAGTTCCCCTGATACCAAATAATCAATCGTTTTAGTGAAAACATACTCACGCCCTCCAATACCGCAAATCTCACGAATTTTATCGCTGTGTTCCGGTAGCAAGTCAATTGGATCAACTTTTTCAATGGCAAAAAGAGTACCCATTGAGCCAGTATCAAGTAGCATCTTATCAAAAGTTATTTCTTGCCCTTGATAGCTCAATGTGACTGAAATATAAGACAATCCATTTTCAAGCTTAATTTTCAAACGAATTATCCCCCCTGACACCCAACCATCTTTGCTCAGTAACTTGAAGTGTTTCTGTATCGGTATGTAATACCAACAATTCGCGTTGTGGTGATTGTCTGTGAAATGTGATATAACCTTTTAAAGCCAGACGCGCATCTGGAAAAACATTAACAACAGTGAGTTCTTCTAAAATTCGTTGCCCCGCTTCAGAACGCGCTTTAATCGCTTCAACAAGCAGCCATTGGTGTGGATATTGAGAACGTATTTTTTCCCAACGCATAGAAATTGCTCCTATTTATAAAAACATGTTTACAGTTACCAAAAATCTTTTGTGGGATTGAAAAAAATACTGTGCCTACACGCAATTATTATAGCCTATTATTTAGGAAAGGTTTGCATTTTTTAAAAATATTTTATGCCCTACAACTGTACAACGGATTTTTGAATCTAACGGATTTTTATGCCCTGATGGTATAGAGTTTGCCTATTATAAATACTATTTTTAGCAAAAATCATATTTCTTAATGTGAAGCGAAATAAACGAAATTAGTTAATAGATGAAGTCATCAATTATGAAAACGCATGAGCATTTAAATTAATCTTAAGGATATAGAAATCCGATTTTTTGAAAAAATCGGATTTCTTTCTTATAAAGTATGTTTACCCTGGCTAAAAATTGTCTATAATAAATAGAAATGGACTTAACAACCGAAACACCTTGCCCTTATACCTAATTTAAAAAGGAATAATTCAAATTGGCACAACGAAAAACGACTCCAAAAAAACCAGTACGAAAAAGGCGTACCGAATATGATCAAAGCTATAAACGCCTCTTCTCCCATCCCAAAATGGTTGAAGACTTACTCAAAGGCTTTGTTCATGAAGATTGGGTAAAAGAATTAGATTTTACCACATTAGAAGTTTTTAAAGATAGCTTTGTAAGTGATAATTTATTAGAGCGGCACGATGACATTATCTGGCGAGTGCGCTGGGGTAAAAAGAAATGGCTATATGTTTATCTTTTGCTGGAATTTCAATCCAGCATTGATCACTTTATGGCGGTTAGAATCATGGTTTATATTGGTTTATTGTATCAATATCTAATTGATAGCCAAAAAATGCAAGCATCAGATAAATTACCCCCGGTGCTGCCCTTAGTTATCTATAATGGTAGCAAACGTTGGGATGCTGCTAGAGA
>Ga0190358_1000069_pt1 | contig 38860 bp, 39 predicted proteins | sample 48721812_MG_FD_161666 | JGI IMG/M metagenome (GOLD analysis project Ga0190358, IMG submission 161666) | Hydrothermal vent microbial mat bacterial communities from Southern Trench, Guaymas Basin, Mexico - 4872-18-1-2_MG | ecosystem: Environmental > Aquatic > Marine > Hydrothermal vents >... | reverse complement strand
TGGGATTAAAATTATCGAAATTTCTGATATATAATCCTTGTTTTATTTTTCATAGCCAGCATCCAAGGTGTTTTTGAGTCATTATATTAAAAAAGTTCATTTTTTTTAAGAATTTGTGTGATATTTTAGTATTTTTATGAAAAATTGCTGTTTTTGGAGCATATTTTTTGCCATTTTTTTATGGCCTGGGAAAGTTGTGCACTTAGGTTAACTAAGTTATAGTTAATAAAAGTTTTAGTATTAATTAAATCCTTTTTTACTAATAATTGAAACCTTTTATGTCTCTAAATTTCTTAAAAACTTAAAAAAATTGTATAATTCCTATAAGAACTAAATAGATTCCTATAAACCATCTTAAAAACTTAGGAAAAGCTAGAATCAAAATTCCTACAATAATTGCAAGAGATGCAGATATTCCTACAGTTGTTGTTATTACTGCCATAATTAAATTAAGTAAGGATATTTTATTAATGTTTTAGAGTTAAAATCAAATTTAATAAGAGTTTTCTCTAGGTTTGGGCTTTAGTAAATAGGATGTTAAATAAATTAATCCTAGACAAATTAAAGTAATGAAAATAGAGATAAGAACACTAAGAGCTGAATTTTTTTCTGTTGAAACAAATAATCTAATAAATGTTTGAGAGAGATCAAAAATTGTTTCTCTCCATGTAAATCCAATTGTAAATCCGAGTGTAACAACAATTAATAATCTAAGTTCGTGTCAAAATTCTTTTCTATAAAGGTTCTTTGAAAAATATCTACTAATTTTTTCCTCATTTTTACTTTTTAATTAAATGAGTTTTGTTTATAAAATTTGTTTAAAATTCTTTAATTTTGGTTAACTTAGTGCAGATTGTAGTATAAACAAGTGTTTATGCTGTTTAGAGGTGTTTAAACAGAGTGTTTTTGCTTAATTTTTGAGACAAACAGCTGTTTATAGAGTGTTTTTGCTTATTTTTTCGACACATTTTTTGAATAAATTAATTTATTGAAATAGCAAGTTAAAAGAAATTTTATCGTCGAAAAACAAAAAGTATTTAAACTTAGATACTTAAAATATTAGCATGTTTGGATGGATTTTTAGAAAAAAAGAGGTTGAAAATCTAAAAGAAGATACAAAAAAGAGTTTTGAAGCTGTAAAAAAAGACATCTCAAGTGTTACGGATTGGATAAAACACCTTAATTCTGAAAATGATTCTTTAAAAAACCAGATAAATGAATTAAAAGAACTTTTATCGTCGATGGATGAAGAAATTGAAGGAGTAAAAAATGTAGTAAATATTATGAATGAACCAAAAACAAAACAGCTGTTTAAAACACCTACCTATAAAAACAACAAACAAACAGCTGTTTATGCTGTCCAAACACCTGTTCAAACAGGTGTCCAAACACCAAATTTAGACTATTTTTCAATAACTGAAAGAGCAATAATTTGGATTCTTTTAAATACTGATATGAAATTAAGTTATTCTGATCTTGCTGCAATGTTGGGAAAAGAAAAATCAACAATAAGAGGTCAAATAAATTCAATAAAACAAAAAAGTGAGAGCCTCATACAAGAAGTAATAGAGGAAAATGGTAAAAAAAGAGTATATATACCTGAACATATCAAAGAAAAATTACTAAAAAAATCAAAAGTGAGAGTTAGAAAAGCAAAAAAATCTAAAAAAAACTAAAAAACAAGGAAAAAAGTTTAATTAAATTGTAAAAAGTGAGAAAAAAAGTTCTGAAAAAAGAGGTCTTAATCTAAAAGTGAGATGTAAATAGACTTATCCTTTTGAACGATTAACTAAAAATTAATTCTTAGAGGTCTCGAAGTTGTAAAATAGTTGATAAAGGTGCTACTTTTTTAAGCTTCTGAGAAATAAATAATTCAATTTGTTTATTGTTAATCTTTTTTTTCTCGACGGGAATTCCTTTATTAATTAGTCTTCCTACATAATCTCTTACTGAGCTTTGAGTTAAAGAAAGTTTTTCAGCTATTAGTTTATAGTTCGCATAACCTACTTCTTCTTCTAATTGGTAAATTGTTGAAAAAATCAAAATCTCTTGTTCTGTTAGTCTTTTAAACTTTAATCTAATTTCTTTTTTTATGTTGTCGAGGGAATTTAAAATTTCTAAAGCATTTTCAAAAGAATTTTCTTTATGTTTTAAAGGGGCTTTAATAGCAGACTCTTGTCTCTTAGATGATTCTTTTAAGGAGTTTTCTATTGCTTTTTCTTGATTTTCTAGCTCTTTTTGTGTCTGTCTGTCTGTCTGTCTGTCTGTCTGTCTGTCTGTCGAAACCCCTTCATTTCCAGTGGAAATATCTAAATTTTGGGGTTTTAAAGGCTCTAAAGGCTGTTTATGTGTCGAAGGATGTGTCGAAGTTGTTGGTTTTTCAAAAGGATGTGTTGAAAGTGATTTATTGACTTTTATATTAATTATTTTAAGAATATCACACATTTCTATTAGTTTTTCTCTTGTTTCTTTTAATCCCCTTCTAAGAACATTTATCTCTTCTTTTAAAGAAGTTATATCTCCTCTTACTTTATCAAAAGCTTCTTTTATAGGATCCATTAAAAAAATAAATTTGAAAACTATAAAAACTTTAAGATGATATAATATATTTGTTGAATTGGCTTGCTAATAAAGGAATTATTACATAATGTTTAAAATTCTAAGAAAAGATTTTATTGAATATTTTTGTAAGCTTCATAAGCTTTTTCACTTAATCTCCATCTAGATCTTCTTTTATAGTTTTTTCCTTGAGGATTTTTCTTTATCTCTAGAACTAATTTTTTCTTTTTTAACTCTAAAAGCATCTTTTTTATAAATTCTTCATCTCTTGCTAATTCTTGAGCAATGTGAAGAGTAAATTTGGGTTGAGGATTTGAAGAAAACAATAAAAGTAGTATTTGTTCTGATATTTTCTCTTTTTTTTGGTCTGAAATCCTCATTAAGAAATTAAGAATATTAATTTTTTAAACATTTGCAAGTAAAATAATTTAATTAAAAATATCTAAATAATTTTTATAAAAGAAAGGTTTATTGGTTGTCTTTTTTTTCGCTTATTTTTAAACTAGGCAATCTCATATGTATTGGAAGATTCATTTCCTCTTCTAATTGCAGTGCTTTTAAAGTTGCTTTTTTTAGAATAAGATTAAAAAGAGTTATTCTAAGTTCTTCTGACATTTTTTTGTCTTTCCAGTCTTTTAGAACTTCTTTTGCTTGTTTAGAGTCTAGAGAAAGAATTAAATTTCCTTCTAAATCTATTTTAGCCATTTTAGGTTCATAATCTAATCCAAATAAAAATTTCACAACTATAATTTCTTCTTTTGTCTTTAGAATTCTTGATTTTGCCTCTGTTATATCTGAAACATCTATTCGAGTTCCTATTTTTAGATTTTCTACTCTATCTTTAAATTTTTCTACTTGAATTTTTGTAAAATTAAAGCCCATTAATTTCATAATTATTAAGTTGAGATATACCTATTTAAATATTTGTGTTATTATATTAAATCTTCTTCAGAAACAATAACAAAATCTCCAATAGCTATTATTGCGCTATAAGGAATTAATAATTCGTTTGAAGGTGTTCTTTCTAAATTAAGGTTTTTTGTGTAAGAAGTTGAATCTTTAACAACCACATTAATTAATTCTCCTGATTTTGTTTCAAAAATTATATCTTTAACAAAACCTAATCTCTTACCTTCTTTAGTTACAATCATTTTTCCTACAAGTGTATTAAAAGGATTTTTATTACTTTGCATATCAATTTTAGAGGAAATTTGTTTATAAATTTTTCTGTGAACTTAAATAGATTTAAGAGTATATAAGTGTCTCTTTTTATTATCTATTTTAAAGTATTTTTAGTTATTTTAAGATTGTTTTAAAGTTATTTTTTAATTAATTTAAAAAAAAGTCTTTTATTTTATTAAAGAATCTTTGCTTTGAATTCTTTTATGAGTCTCACCCTTTGATTTCATATGGAAACATTTAAAAAGAAATTTAAGAAATTTGATTTCTTTAATTATATTATAAATATTTGTATAGTATAGAATAATAATAATAATAATAATAATAATAATAATAATAATAATAATAATAATAAAGGAAAATCATATTTATTATAATAAACATAGTAAGAACTATATAATATAAAATATATTATCTAAAATATATATTAAATAATATAATAAATACAGAGTAAATTCTGATTTTAATTAAAAAAATTTTTAATATCTTTTATTAAAATCAGACAAATTCTTATTGAAAATTAAAACATTCATCTAAAACTTAATATCTTTTATTAAAATCAGACAAATTTGTATTAAAAAATTAATAAATTTCTATTAGGTGTCTGAGATTTAAATTTCCATTAGAAATAGAGGTGTTTTTCTTTTTTAGTAGTTATAATTGTTTATATAATAATTTAATTTTTTATCGTAGAAAAATAGGTTTGAAATTAATTTTCCATAGGAAATAAACGTGTAGGAGTTTAAATGAATAAAGAACTTGATTCAATTTTTGATAATTTTGACAGAAACAGCATATTTAAGGATAAATCTCTTTTACAAACAACACATAAACCAGAAGAGATTCCTCATAGAGGCGAACAAATTAAGCAAATTGCTTCTATTTTAGCTCCGCTTTTAAGAGGAGAAAGAGCAAGTAATTTATTTTTATATGGAAAAACAGGAACAGGAAAAACTCTCTCAGTTCAATATGTTAGAGAGCAAATTCTAAAGAGAATAAAAAAAGATGTTGATTTTGAAGTTAGAATAGAGTATTTAAATTGTAAATTAAAAAAAATATCAGATACAGAATATAGAATTTTAGCAGAACTTATTAAACAATTTGGTGAAGATATTCCTGCAACAGGGCTTCCTACTCAAGCAGTTTATTCTAAATTTATTGAGATAATTGACTCAAAAAAGCAATTAGTTGTTTTAATATTAGATGAAATTGACCAAACAGTTAAGAAGATTTCAAGTGATTTTTTATATAATCTCACAAGATTAAATTCTGAGCTTTCAAAAGCACAAATTTGTATTATTGGAATAAGCAATAATTTAACTTTTTTAGATGAATTAGATCCTAGAGTAAGAAGTTCTCTTTCTGAGGAAGAAGTTGTTTTTCCACCATATAATGCTCTTCAATTACAAGATATTTTAAATAAAAGATGTTCTGGTGCTTTTAAAGACAAAGTAATGACAGAAGGACTTGTTGCAAAATGTGCTGCTTTTGCAGCAAGAGAGCATGGAGATGCACGAAGAGCCCTTGATTTATTAAGAATTGCTGGAGAATTAGCTGAAAGAGACAATTCAAATCATGTTTTATTAAAACATTTAGATGAAGCAAATGACAAAATAGAGAGAGATAAAATACTTGATGTAATAACAAGCGAACCAAAACAATTTCAACTTGTTTTATATTCTATTATTTCATTGAGCGAAAAACAAAAAGAAGAACCTATTTTTACAGGAGATGTTTATAATCTTTATCAAGATTTATGTAATAAAAACAAATTAGAAGTTTTAACTCAAAGAAGAGTTAGTGATATTATTCAAGAATTTGATATGTTAGGAATTATTAATGTTAGAGTTATTTCTAAAGGAAGAGGTGGAAGAATGAGAGAAATCAAATTAGCAATCTCAAAAAATGTGGTTTCAAAAGCAAGAAAAATAATTGAAGACTCTCTAGATTATAGATAATTTATATTAAAATGCATAAAGATTTAGTAAGATTTTGTTTAGAAAAAGGCTTTTTATTAGATGAAGAAGTATTAAAAATGCTTTCTGAATCAGGAGATTTAGAATCAGCTAAACTAATTTTAGAAAAAATTAAAGGATTAACTCAGAAAAAGATAATTACTCGAGAAATTTTTGAAGATAAAGAAAAAGCAAGGGATGTTTTTTATGCTCTTCCAGAAAAAAATCAAAAACAATTAGAAAGATTAAAGATAAAATTAGGATTAGAAATAGAGATTTCTAAAGAGATTGTTTCAGAGAATTTAGTTTCTGAAAATCAAAAAATTCCAGAAAATCCAAAAGTTAAAATCTTTTCTATGCCTCCAAATTTAGGAAAAAAATTAGAAGTAGGAGATTTTACAGAATATTTTAAAGATAGATTCAATAAAATAAGAAACTTTTTACAAGAAAGTGCTCAATTAAATAATTTAGTTTCAATTGGAAAATTATATGGAAAAAGACAAGGATTTTCAATTATTGGAATTATTAGAAATAAAAGAGTAACAAAAAACAAAAATTTGTTATTTGAAATAGAGGATTTAACAGGAAAAATCAAAGTAGTTGTTAATTCAAATAAAAAAGAAATTTATGAAAAAGCAGAAGATATTTGTTTAGATTCTGTAATTGGTTTTAAAGGCTCAGGAAGTAGTGAAATAGTCTTTGCAAATGATATTATTTTTCCAGATGTTTCTCTTGCTGAAAGAAAAAAATCAAATTTAGAAGAATATGCTTTATTTATAGGAGATTTGCATTATGGAAGTAAGTTTTTTTTAAAAGAAAGTTTTTTGAAATTTTTAGATTATTTAAATGGAAAAGTTCCAAATACTCCAGAAGTTGAAAAAATAAAGTATTTATTTATTGTTGGAGATGTTGTTACTGGAATAGGTAATTATCCTAATCAAGAAAGAGATTTAGAAATTTTTGATTTAGAAGAACAATTTTTGGGTTTGGCTAATTTATTTAAAAAAATTAGAAAAGACATCTCAATTATAATTTCTCCAGGAAATCATGATGGAGTTAGACTAATGGAGCCTCAACCTCCTTTTGATGAAAAATATGCTTGGCCTCTTTATGAATTAGATAATGTAATTCTTACAACTAATCCTGCTTATGCAAAAATTGGATTTAATGAAAATTTTTCAGGTTTTGATGTTTTAACTTATCATGGATTTAGTTTTCCCTATTATGCAAACAATATTTCTAAATTAATTGTAAAAAAAGCAATGAATTTTCCAGATTTAATTATGAAATATTTACTTAAAAATAGACATCTTGCTCCTAGTTACACTTCTAATCAATTTTTTCCAACTAAAGAAGATTTTTTAGTTATTTCAAAAGTTCCAGATATTTTTGTTGCTGCACATACACATAAAAGTGCGGTTTCTTATCACAACAATATTTTATTAATTTCAACTTCTTGTTGGGAAGGTTTGACTCCTTATCAGGAAAAGTTTGGAAATAATCCAGATCATTGTAAAGTTCCTATGCTAAATTTAAAAACAAGAGAAGTAAAAATACTTGATTTTGAAGAGGAAGAAAAAAATGCAAATAAATGATGAAGTTTATGGAAAATCTATTTTAAAAGAATCTGTTTTAGAGGAATTAATATTCTCTAATTATATCTCAAGACTAAAAGGAGTTTCTCAATTTGGAATGCCTTCAGAATATTATCATAAAAAAGGTTTTTCTAGATATGAACATTCAATTGGAGTTATGATTCTTTTAAGAAAATTAGGAGCAGAATTAAAAGAACAAATTTCTGGTTTATTGCATGATGGCTCTCATACTGCTTTTTCTCATGTAATTGATTGGACTCTTGGAGACCCTACTAAAGAAGATTATCAGGATAAAAATCATTTAAATTCAATAAAAAATTCAGAGATTCCTAAAATTCTTTCTAAACACAATATAGATTATAGAGAAATATCTCAAATTGAAAATTTTTTCTTGCTTGAAAGAGAAGCTCCAGATTTGTGTGCGGATAGAATTGATTATTCTTTAAGAGAATTAAAAACAGAAGGTAAAAATTTGAATAATATAATACAAAATTTAGAAGTTTTTCAAAATGAAATTGTTTTTAAAGACTTTGAAAGCGCAGAGTATTTTGCAAAAGAGTATATGAGATTACAAAGTGAACATTGGGGAGGCTCAGAAGCAAGAGCAAGATATTATCTTTTGTCAGATATTTTAAAAAAAGCAATAGATAGAAAAATTCTCTCTTTAGAAGATATTTGGAAAGGAGAGGATTATGATTTAATAGCAAAAATTAGAGCTAAAGATTTGAACTTATCAAAAAAATTAGATATGTTAAAAAATGGTTTTAAAATAAGCGAAACAAAAAATCAAGGAATTTTTTTAGAAAAAAAATTTAGATTTGTTGATCCAAAAATTTTAAATGGAAATCAATTAAAAAAATTATCTGAACTTTCTGAAGATTATTGTTCTTTACTAGAGAAAGAAAAAGCAAATTCAAAAATTAAAAAGAGAGTATTGATAAATGGACACTGAACAATATTTTTCTCATTTGGAAAAAGAAGTAAGAAAAGTTTATTTTATTGCAGAAAAAGCCAGAGAAAAAGGATTAGATCCTGTAGATAAAGTTGAAGTTCCTTTAGCAAGAAGCTTAGCTGAGAAAGTAGTTAATTTAATTGGAACAATTTATCCTCAATTAGTTAATGAAGCAATAATTAATAGAATTTTAGAGCTTGAGGAAATTTATGGAAAGTTAGATGTAACTGTTGTTTTTAAAATAGCAGAGGAAGTAGCAAAGCAGAAATTTTGTAGTTTTCCAAATTTGCTTGATGCTATTGATGCTGGAATTAGAATTGGTTTTGCTTACACAACTTTAGGAGTTGTTTCTTCTCCTATTGAAGGTTATACAGGATTAAAAATCAGAAAAACTAGGGAGGGAAAAGAATATTTTGAGGCTAGTTTTTCAGGACCTATTAGAAGTGCAGGTACAACTGCTTCTTGTATTGTTCTTATTTTAATAGATTATTTAAGAGAATTATTTGGATTTGCAAAATATGATCCTACAGAAGAAGAAATAAAAAGAATGTATGCAGAATTATATGACTTTCATGAAAGAATAACAAATTTACAATATATGCCTACTGAGGAAGAAGCACTTTTTCTTGCAAGCAATCTTCCAATTCAAATTGCAGGAGATCCTTCTGAAAAATTAGAAGTTTCAAATTATAAAAATTTAGAGAGAGTGGATACAAATTATCTTAGAAGTGGTTTTTGTTTGGTTTTAGGAGAGGGTTTAGCTCAAAAAGCTGCAAAAGGATTTAGATTATTAAAAAAAGCAAAATCAGATGGAATAAATTCAACAGGATTTAATTTTTTAGAGGAATATATAAAAATTCATGAAAAAAGAGATAAAGGAGCTGCAGACGAATCTCCTACTTATATTAAGGATTTAGTTGCAGGAAGACCTGTTTTTGGACATCCAAGTGCTTCAGGAGGATTTAGATTTAGATATGGAAGAGGAAGAGTTTCTGGATTTAGTGCTGTTTCTGTTTCTCCAGCAACAATGGTTGTTAGTGACAATTTTATTGCAACAGGAACTCAATTAAAAATAGAAAAACCAACAAAAGGATGTGCAGTAACTGTTTGCGATTCAATTGATGGGCCTATTGTAAAATTATTTAATGGAAGTGTTAAGAAATTAAAAACAAAAGAAGAAGCAAAAAAATATGTCTCAGATATAGAAGAAATAATTTATTTAGGAGATATTTTGTTTCCTTTTAGTGATGTTTTAAATAGAAATGCACCTTTAATTAAGCCAGGTTATGTAGAAGAGTGGTGGAGAGAAAATCTAGAAGAAAAGACAGAATTAGAAGAGACTTTTGATGCTTTTAACATTAGTTTTGAAAAAGCCAAAGAAATTAGTGAAAAATATTCTATTCCTCTTCATCCAAATTTTATTTTTTATTGGACTGAAATAGATTCAGAACAATTTTTACAGCTAATTAATTGGCTGAAATTTGCAAGAATAAATGGAAAAATTATTCTTCCCTATAATAAAGAAGAGCAAGAGAAATTTGGCTTGGGAAAAAGAGCTTTAGAAATTCTGGGAGTTGAACATGAAGTAACTATTGAAAATGTTGTTTTAAATGAACTAAATTCAAAAGCGCTTTTATTTAATTTGGGAATAGATTTTGAGAAATTAAATGAAGAGAGTCTGATAAAGATTCTTGAAGAGAAGAATTTTCAAATTGGAAAATCTATTTTAGACACTATTAATCAAGTTTCTAAATTTAAAATTAAGGATAAAGCAGGAGAGTTTATTGGAGCAAGAATGGGTAGGCCTGAAAAAGCAAAATTTAGAAAATTAGCAGGAAGTCCAAATGTTTTATTTCCTGTTGGAAAAGAAGGAGGAAGATTAAGAAGCGTTCAAACTGCTTATGAAGAAGGAAAAATTAGAAGTTCTTTTCCAATTTATTATTGTGAAAATTGCAAAAAACAAACAATTTATAGGGCTTGCGAGATTTGCGGAAAGAAAACAAAGCAGAAATTTTACAAGTATGAGGTTTCTAATGGAAATTATAAGAATTATTCTAATGGAGAAATATCTGACAGCGAGGGAAGCCCTTATTATACTCAAAATTTAGATATAAGGCATTATTTTGATAGAGCAATTGAAAAATTAAAATTAATAAATGAAGAAGTTCCTCTTTTAATTAAAGGAGTTAGAGGAACTTTTTCTTCAAACCATATTACAGAAAATCTTGCAAAAGGAATTTTAAGAGCGAGATATGATTTACAAGTTAATAAGGACGGAACTATTAGAATGGACTCTACTGAATTGCCTGTTGTTTCTTTTAAGCCTTTAGAAATTTCAGTTAGTTTAGAAAAATTAAAAGAATTAGGATATGAAAAAGATATTTTTGGAAAAAATTTGGTTTCTGAAGAACAAATAGTAGAATTAATGCCTCATGACATTATTCTTCCAAGTCCAATTGAATCTCCTGATGAGAGAGCTGATTTAGTTTTTATGAGGGTAGCAAATTTTTTAGATGAACTTTTAGAGAAATTTTATGGCTTGCCTACTTTTTATAATATTAAATCTAAAGAAGATTTAGTTGGAAAATTAGCTGTTTGTATGGCACCTCATAATTGTGCAGGAGTTATTTCTAGAATTATTGGTTTTTCTAATACTCAAGGATTATTTGCTTCTCCTTACATGCATGCAGCAATTAGAAGAGATTGTGATGGAGATGAAGCAGCAATTATGCTTTTAATGGATGTTTTGTTAAATTTTTCAAGAGAATTTCTTCCAAGCCATAGAGGAGGAACTCAGGATGCTCCATTAGTTTTGAATGCAAAAATAGATGCTGGAGAAGTAGATGATCAGATTTTAGATTTTGAGGTTTGTTTCAAATATCCTCTTGAGTTATATAATTTAGCAGAAAGTAAAAAACACTCTTCAGAAGTTAAAACTATTGAAACAATTAAATCTGTTCTTAAACAGAAAAAAAATCCTTTTGTAAATTTAGGATATACTCATAATACAACTAATTTTAATGAAGGAGTTGTTTGTTCTAATTATAAAACTCTAGCCACAATGCAAGAAAAAGTAGAACATCAAATGAGTTTGGTTGAAAAAATAAGGGCTGTTGATACAGCAGACACTGCGAGATTAATTATTGAAAGACATTTCATTAGAGATTTAAAAGGAAATTTGAGAAATTTTTCAATGCAAAATTTTAGATGTGTTAATTGCAATGAAATTGTTAGGCGCCCTCCTTTAGATGGAAAATGTCCTGTTTGTGGAGGAAAGTTAATCTTCACAACACATGAAGGAGGAATTAAAAAATATTTAGAACCTGCAGTAGCTCTTGCAGAGAAATATGATATTTCACTTTATATAAAACAAAATCTAGAACTAGTTAGAAGATATATTGATAGTATTTTTGGAAAAGAACTAGAAAAACAAGAGAATCTTGGAGCGTGGTTTTGAAACTCAAGATTTATATATTTAAATTAATTTTCTTGAATATAAAATGAGGTTAAATATTCTTATTGGAGGAGAAGCAGGACAAGGAATTAATAAAATTTCCGAGATTGTTTCTGAAATTTTAATAGATAGAGGATATTATGTTTTCAATTATAGAGATTATCCTTCTTTAATTAGAGGAGGACATAATTTTAATGTTTTGTCTATTTCAGATAAACCAATTTTTAGCACAGAATCTAAATTAGATGGAATTGTTTCTATGGATAGATTAACTCTAATAAAACATAAAAAATTTCTAAAAAAAGAAGGATTTATAATTGAACCAGGTAAATTTGTTAATTTAGGAATTAATTTAAATATTGCTCTTGCAGGAGCTTTAATAAGAATTCTTGGAATTGAAAGAAATTTTCTAATGAAGAGAGTTAAGGACGAATTTAATAACAAGAAATCTTTAAATGCTGCAGAAAAAGGATTTGAAAGTGAGAAATTTAAATATTCCTTAAAGAAATTAAAAAATAAGCTTATTTTAAAAAATGGAAGTGAAAGTCTTTCTTTAGGATTTATTGATTCTAAAGCAGATTTGTATTTTGCATATCCTATGACTCCTGCTACACCTGTAATGCACTTTTTAGCAGAGAAACAATTAGAGAATGATTTTATGGTTTTTCAACCAGAAAATGAAATAGCTGTTGTTAATGCAGCACTTGGAGCTAGTTTTTCAGGAGCAAGAGTTATGGTGGGCACTTCTGGAGGAGGATATGATTTAATGACTGAGACATTGAGTATGCAAGGAATGACTGAAATTCCGCTTGTTGTTTATCTCGCTTCAAGACCTGGGCCTGGAACAGGAGTTCCAACTTATACAAGTCAAGGAGATTTAGATATTGCACTTAGAGGAGGACATGGAGAGTTTCCTAGAATAGTAATTGCTCCTGGAACTCCTTTGCAAGCAAGACAGAAAATTAATGAAGCATTTTATCTTTCAGAAAAATTTGGAATCTTGTCTGTGGTCTTATCTGATAAACATTTAGGAGAATCTGATTTTTCTTTTTTTCCAGAAAAAATAAATCCCTTAAAGATAAAGGTAAAAAGAAAAGTTCCTGGCGAAGCAATTGTAAAGGCAATTAGTTATGAGTCAAATTCTTTGAATGCAACAACTGAAGATGCAAAAGTAACTAAAGAAAATGCGGATAAGAGACTTTTGAAATATGAATCCATTAAAAAAGAAATAGAAAAGTTTGAAAGCATTAAAATCTATGGTAAAAAAAATAGTAAAAATTTGATAATTGGTTGGGGTTCTACAACAGGAGCTATAATTGACGCTATTTCGAATTTAGATGCAAAATTTTTACAAATTCTTTATTTAAAACCTCTTTCAAATGAAATTAGAACTGAAATGCAAAAAGCAAAAAATCTTATTTTAGTTGAGAATAATTTAACAGGACAATTAGGAAGAATAATTCGAGAGAAAACAGGAATAAAAATTAAAAATAGAATTTTAAAATATGATGGAAGGCCCTTTGAATCTGATTTATTAAAAAAGGAGATAGAAAAATGTCTGAAAAAAAATTAAGAGTCGATACTGCCAATCCTATAACTTGGTGTCCTGGATGTACTAATTTTGAAATATTAAAATCAGTAAAATTAGCAATAAATAATTCTATAAAAAAAGGAGAAAAATTAACTAATTTTGCTATGGTTACTGGAATTGGATGTCATGGAAAAATAATAGATTATATGAATATTTCTGGAATTTGTAGTTTACATGGAAGGCCTCTTCCTACAGCACTAGGAATGAAAATAGGCAATCCAAATCTTAAAGTTCTTGTTTTTGAAGGAGATGGAGATGTTTATGCTGAGGGAATTTCACATTTTATACATGCAGGAAAATTTAATTCAGATATAACTCTTCTTGTTCATGACAATCAATCTTTTTCATTAACAACAGGACAGTCAACTCCTACTAGTCAAAAAGGTTATAAATCAAAAGCAGAACCTCTTGGAAAATTTGAAAGCCCTTTAAATCCTATTAAATTAGCTTTAGCATCTAATGCAACTTTTGTAGCAAGAACTAATGCAAGGAATTTTGAATTTACAGCAGAAATAATAGAAAAGGCAATTAAACACAAAGGATTTTCTTTTGTAGAGATTATTCAGGATTGTATTGTTTTTAATAAAGACATAAATAATCGAGACAAAAAAATGTATAAACTTCCAAATAAAAAAAGAACAAAGTTAGAAGCAATGAAACTAGCAGAAATTTATGATTATAATTTAGGAAAAGCAAAAATTCCTCTTGGAATATTTTATGAGGAAAAAAGAAAAACTCTTGAAGAATTATGGCCTCAATTACATAATTTACAAAAAAAGAAAATTAATTGGAAACAAATGAAGAAATAATTATTTCTTTTTTGGCAATTCTTTTTTAATTAATACTTTTATTTTTTCAACTGATTCTGGATTTAAAAGAGTAGAGAGATTTTTTATTTCTTCACCTTCTAAAAGTCCTTTAAGAATTCTTCTCATTATTTTTCCGCTTCTTGTTTTAGGCAAATCTTTTACAAAATAAATTTCTGAAGGTTTGGAAAGAGGGCCTATTTTTTTAATTACTCTTTCAATTATTTTCTTTTCTGTAATAGGTTTTTTTGTTTTTACAAAAGCTGCCACAATCATACCCTTTATTTTATCTGATTTTCCAACAATTGCAGCCTCAATTACTTCTGGAAGACTGGTTATTGCGTCTTCTATTTCTGCAGTAGACATTCTATGTCCTGCGACTTTTATAATATCATCACTTCTTCCGAGAATTCTAAAATTTCCTTCATTATCATAAAAAGCATTATCTCCTGAATCATATTTTCCTTTTATAAAATATTTTTTGTATCTTTGAGGATTATTCCAAACTCCTCTAATTAAAGATGGAGAAAAAGGAGGAATTTGCACTAATAATCCTTCTTCTTTAGATTTTGCTTTTTTTCCTTTTTTATTTATTATAGAGTAATCTATTCCTGGAAAGGGTTTTCCTGCGTAAGAAGGTATAAAAGGGCCATGCCCTGGAAGAGCATCTATAACCGCAGAACCTGTTTCTGTTTGCCAGTATGTATCAATAATTGGACATCTGCCTTTTCCAATTTTCTTAAACAACCAATTCCAAGTTTCTTTATCTATTGGTTCTCCAACTGTTCCAAGAATTTTTAAAGATTTTAAAGCATATTTAGATGTAAAATTGTCTTGCATTGCAAACATTCTTAGTGCTGTTGGAGCAGTGTAAAAAACATTTATTTTGTTTTCTTTTATTATTTTTAAAAATCTATCTGGAGTTGGATGAGTGGGCATTCCTTCAAATAAAACTGTTGTTGCTTTATTTAATAAGGGAGCATAGCAGGCGTAGGTGTGCCCTGTAATCCAGCCAATATCAGCAGTGCACCACATTGTTTCATTTCTTTTTAAATTAAAAATATACTTTCCAGACCAATATGCTTGAACAGCATATCCTCCTATTGCATGCATAACTCCTTTTGGTTTTCCAGTTGTTCCAGAAGTATAGAGAATAAAAGCAGTATCTTCCGCATTCATAGGTTCTGGAGGAATAATTGGAGTATTTTTTTTTACAAATATTTTTCCTGTTTTTTTTCTATCTATAATTATTTTTTTTATTTTTATTTTTCTACAAGCTTTTTTTATTTTTTTAGTTAGAAATATCTTTTCTCCTTTTCTAAAATAATAATTACAAGAAATCAGTATTTTTGCTTTTCCATCTTTTATTCTAGTTCTTAGAGCTTCTGCCGAAAACGCAGAAAAAACAACAGAATGAATTGCTCCAATTCTTGCACAAGCTAGCATAAAAATTAGTGCTTCTATCATAGGAGGCATATAGATTGAAACCACATCTCCTTTTTTTATTCCTTTTTTTCTTAAAAGGAAAGCTGCCTCATTTACTGACTCATATAATTGAAGATAAGAGAGAGTTTGTTTTTTTTCTTTAACATTTTCTGGAATAAAAATAATTGCTGGATTTTTTGGAGTATCTAGATTTCTGTCTAGAGCATTATAGCAAAGATTTAATTTTCCATCTTTGAACCAAGAAAATTTTTCTGAAGTTTGTTCGTAATCTTTTGTAAATGGCTTTATCCAAGAAATTCCTTCTCTTGCTAAATTTGCCCAGAATTTTATTTTGCTTTTTTCTGCTTTTTTATAAATGTCTTCTGGAGCAAGACTAATTCTTTTAGCTTCTTTTGAAGGCAGATATTTTTTAGAAGAACTTCTTACATATTTCATTTTTTTTGAATAAAATATTTCTTGTCTTTAATTCCTTTATCATATAATCTTCGAGTGTATCCTATATTATCAATATCTTTTTTATCAATTTCTAGTTCTTTTAAAACTTGAAGAATTTTTTTTCTTGCTTTTTCAACTTCAGATCTTTTGGCTTTATATTCAATTTCCATATAGTATCCTAAATACTGAACATAATTAATTTCAATTATAACTCTCTTATCTTTTTTATAAATATAAGACTCTGTGGTTTTTCTTTTTTTAACCCATTCTTTAAATCCAAAGTCTTCTAAAAGCTCAAGAAAGTTTCCAACTTGCTTTCCTCCAGTTAATTCAAATTCATACTCTCTTTTAACTACAACTCCTGATTTCCATAGGCTTTTGAGATGTTTTTTAAAATTTACAATTAATTTTTTTCCATCATCTCTTATTCTAAAAGATTTTTTAGGATATCCTCTTTTTTGTAGGGCAAAATAATCATCTCCTCTACTTTCTTTTTTTTCAAATTTAGCAATTTTTAGAATTTTTTTCCTAAGTTTAGGGACATTCTCTATTTTTACTTTTGTTTCAACTTCTAACCAGTGCATTTTCCTCTTTTTTTGGTATAAGAAAAAGAGCAAGATATATAAAACTATCTTGTCTTTAATTTTTATAAAAGAGAAAAAATGATAGTTCAAAAAAGTCTTCCATATTCAAGGATAAAATCCCAATTAAAAAAATCTGATGAAATAGGAGTTATTTCTTGTAATGCTTGTGCTAGATTATGTAATGCAGGAGGAGAAGCTAAAATGAATGAGCTTGCAGATAAACTAGAAAAAGATGGTTTTAAGATTGTAGATAGAGATTTAATTGGAACTCCTTGTGATTATTCTTTGTTAAATAAAGCTCAACTTCATGGAAAGGTTCAGGTTGTTTTGGCTTGTGAAGCAGGAGTTTATAATCTAAAAAAATTGTTTCCAAAACATAAAATAATTGGAGTAAATAAGTCAATTGGATTAGGAGTTCATGATAAAGGAAAGAATATTCGAGTAGTTAAGAAATTTAAGTGATTTCTAGAAAAGATATAAAATAAGTACTGGAAGAAGCAAGCAGCCCATCATATTTGTTCTACGAACTCCAAGAGAAATACAATAAATTCCTAAAATTGTTGAGGCTGCTAAAACTAACAATCCCCAGAATCCTGAAACCAGAAAAACAATTAGAATTAAAACAATTAATGTTAATTCACAAAGTAGAGAGTAATTTATTTTAGAGATTTTCTTTGAAAGAAATTTTGCTAATTTTAGAGTTAGAAAAAAAGAGGCAATTCCTGAAATTAAAATAATTGCTAGTGAAAGTATTAAAATTTCTTTAGACATAATTCCTATAATTTGAGAGATAGCTACTGTTGCTCCTGTTCTTGTTCTTGCAATTGCATATAAAGCTAGAAACGAGACTCCCATCACTAAAGTGTTTGTTGCTCCTAGTAAAATTAGAAAGTTTTTTCTATTTGCATCTTTATCTCTAGCTTGAGAAGTTTTTGAAAAAAGAATCTTGAAAAAAGCATTTCCAATTATTGCTGCTTGTCCACTTCCTAATCCAGGCAAAAAACTACAAAGTGGAGAGGCAAAAGTAGCACCTAAAAGAGGCTGAAATAATTTTATTTTGGATTTTGATATTTTTTGTTTTGGAATTGAAATTTTATCTCTAATACTTATTATTAGCATAGAACTTCCAAATAAACCAGTTAATAAAGGTAGAAGAGGTTCTTTTATTTCTAAATTTAATACTAAAAAACCTAAAATTCCTGTTAAAAGAAAAACAATTAGAGCATTTATTTTCTTTTTTTCAGAAGAAATAAGAAAAAATGAAGCTAAAATCAGCAAACCAGGAATTAATATTTTTATAAAATCATAAAATTTTTCTAAAAAAGCAGTTATTGGAAGAGCTATTAATAATAAAACAAATATTGCTGCTAAACTTCCATAAGCTGTTAGAGTTATTGCTTCATATCCTCTTCCTTTTTTTAATAGTTCATGTCCTGGTAAAATAGAAAGTTCTGTTTCTGTATCTGGACATCCAAGAAAAATTGAAGGAATAAAATCAATAAAAGTGTGAGTTATAGCCATTGAAACAATAAAAACTACAAAATAAATAGGATTTATAAAAGAGAGAAAAGAAGCTGTCAGTGAAATTAAAAAAACACCTATGAGATTTATATGAATTCCAGGAATTAAACCTGTGCAAATTCCAAATAAAATTCCTAAACAAAGAAACAATAAAATTTCAAATAACATTTATCTAAATAGTTTTATAAAGAATATATTGTTTGTTGTGATACAATGGATATTAAAGAAAAATTAGATTTAATTAAAAGAAATACCGAAGAGATAATTACTGAAAAAGAACTTGAAGAGTTAATTAAGAAAAAGAAAAAACCAGTAATTTATTGGGGAACTGCTCCTACTGGTAGGCCTCATGCAGCTTATTTTTTACCTATGCTTAAAATTGCAGATTTATTAAGAGTAGGATTTAAAGTAAAGATTCTCTTAGCTGACTTGCATGCTGCTTTGGATAATGTTGAATGGTATGTTTTAGAAAAAAGATATGATTACTATAAGAAAATTATTCCTCTAATGATTCAGGCAATTGGAGTAGATACAAAAGATTTAGAGATTATAAGAGGAAGTGATTTTGAATTAAAACCAGAATATATGTATGATGTTTTGAGAATGTCAAGTTTTACTTCAGTTAGAGACGCAAATAAAGCTGCCTCTGAAGTTGTTAAACAAGGAAAAAATCCAAAAGTTTCTGGATTAATTTATCCAATAATGCAGGCAATAGATGAACAATATTTAGGAGCAGATGCACAATTGGGAGGAATGGACCAGAGAAAAATATTTGTTATGGCAAGAGAAAAACATCCTAAAATAGGATATAAACCAAGAGTAGAAATAATTAATCCAATTATTCAAGGATTAATCGGCAAAAAAATGTCTGCTTCAAATGAAAAATCTAAAATTGATTTATTAGATAATGAAAAAGAGATTAAGCAAAAAATAAAAAGTGCAGAGTGTGTGGCAGGAAATTCAAAAAATGGAATAATGGCTTTTTTAAAATACGTAATTATGACTATAAAGACAGATAAGAAAAAAGAATTTATAGTTAAAAGAGATGAAAAACACGGAGGAAATTTGAAATATTCTTCTTATGAAGAGATTGAAAAAGATTTTACTTCAAAAAAACTACATCCTCTTGATTTAAAAAATGCAGTTGCAGAAGAAATTATTAATCTTTTAAAACCAATTTCAAAATATAGAAAAGAATTAGAGAAGTTATCTGAAAAAGCTTATGAAGAATAATCTTTTACCTCGTCTTGAATTCTACAACATCTAAATCTTTAAGTTTATGTTTTAGTCCTACTTTTTGTCCAGAAAATTTTGAAGAAGGACCCCAAATTTTTGTTTCTCTTATGTTTTTTGAAAATCCATGTAGAATTTTTTCTGCAACTTCTTTGACTGTTGAATTGAGTTCTAGAATAATTGGTTTTAAAGATTTTTCTTTTCCTGGTTCTTTTGTATATACCCTTATTTTTTCAAAACTATTGAGAAGTTTTTCTTTGAGCTCCTCAATTCCTTTTTTTGAAATTGTAGAAATAATTACAAAATTATATTTTTTACTTGATAGAGTCGCAGAAATTTTTCTTTTTTCCTCATTTGTTAGAAGATCTGATTTTGTAAATACAATTATTTTTTTTCCTTTGGCTTTTTCTAATTTTTTTTCAATTTCAGGAAGACAATTTAAATTATTTATTAATATTAGTAGAGTATCTGCAGTATTTGCTATTCCTCTATCATAATACTCTGAATCTATTCCAGGATTTTCTATTAGTTGAATATTTGCTCCTTGATAATTCATCATTCCAATTACTGGCTCATTTGTAGTGAAAGTTGTAGCAGATATTCTTGGAGAAGCATTTGTTAAAAAAGCTAAAAGAGTTGATTTTCCAGAATTACTATTTCCTATTAGAACTGCTTGCATTTCTTCTTTTTTTATTCCGATTTTAGAGGATTTTCCTGTTTTTTTATTTTTTTCTAATTGTTGCTGAAGTTTTTTTAAACGAGTTTTTAATTGAGCTCTTAGATTTTCAGCTCCTTTGTGGCTTGGAGCTAAAGAAATCATCTTTTTTAGTTTTTCAATTTTATCTTTAGAAGTATCTGCTTCTAAATATTCTTTTTCTGCTGCTAAATAATCTGGATGTGCGTTAATGGGCATTTAATTATCAAGAAGATAGAGTTTAAGAAATTTTTCAAAAACATTTATAAAAATAGATATGTTAATTATTTTGGAGTATTCAAATGCAAATCACACAATCCCCTGTTTCAAAAAATTCTTCTGTAGATAATAAAGTTTTAGGAGTTCCTTCTCCTGAACCTTCTGCTACAGCAGGACAAATCTCAAAAAAGAAACCTTCAAAATGGTGGATTTGGATGATTGTAGTAGGAATAGTGGTAATTGGAGGAATTTTTGCATATTTTCAATTTCTTGAATAATTAAATGGAATCTCAATTTAAACGTAAAATCTTGAAAAATGGAATGACTATTCTATTTGAAAAAAGAGAGAGTCCTTCTGTAAGTGTTGCTTTTGCAGTTAGAAATGGAGGAATAAATGAGAATTCAAAAGAAAAAGGCATTTCACATTATATTGAGCATATGTTGTATAAAGGAACTTCACGTAGAAATGCTAAACAAATTGCAGAAGAGATTGAGAAAAAAGGAGGTGTTTTAAATGGTTTTACTGACGAGGTTATTACTGCTTATTGGTGTAAAATGCCCAGCAAACATTTAGAAATTGCATTGAATGTTTTAGGAGACATGATTAAAAATCCAAAATTTGAGCAAAAAGAATTAGAAAAAGAAAGAAAAGTTATTTTTGAAGAAATAAAAATGAGAAAAGATATTCCAATGATTTATGTTTTTGATAAAATTCAGAGCCATTTATATAAAGAGCCTTTTGGAATTCCTTTGATTGGAACTTTTGATACAATGAGTTCTATAGATAGAGAAAAAATTTCTAAAAAATTCAAAGAAATATATTCTCCAAATAATTTAATTTTGTGTGTTGTTGGAAATGCGAATTTTCAAGAGATTGTTAAATTTGCAGAAGAGAATTTTGGCGATGAAAAAAAGAAAGTTCCTGAATTTAAAATAAAATTAAAAAATCATTCGAAAATAGAAAAAAGAAAAGGACTTGATCAAGCAAGTCTTGTTTTTGCATATCATGTTCCTTCTTCAAAAGATAAAAAATCTTTTGCTGCTAGAGTTTTATCCACATTAATGGCAGGAGGAATGAGTTCTAGATTATTTAGTGAAATTAGAGAAAAGAGAAATTTAGCTTACAGTGTTAAAGGAGAATCTGAAATAACAAGGGATTTTGCATATAATTTAATTTATGTTGGAACTAGCAAGGAAAATGTAGAAGAAGTTAAGAAATTAATTTTAAAAGAATTTAAAGAGATTTCAGAAAATTTAAGCGAAAAAGAATTAAAAGAAACTCAGGAACAAATAATTGGAAATCATCAACTTTCAAGAGAAGATTCTCAGAGTCAAATGGTTAGTTTGCTTTATTCTGAAGTTGATGGAAATGCAGAGGATTTTTATAATTTTGAAAAAAATATTAGGCAAGTTAAATTAGAAGATGTGAAAAATTTAGCCAAACTAAAAAACTATAGTTTCTTTGCACTTGTTCCAGAATAAAAATCTTTATAAATTAGTTTTATTTCTTTTGTTTATGAAAAAAGGGTTGATCATTGGAGTGTTTTTTCTATTTATTATAATTGGATTATCTTTTGTTTCTGCTGGATGGTTTAGTGATTTTTGGGCAAAGATTACTGGACAAGCTACAGGAGGATGTATTGATAGTGATGCAGATTCATCTCATTATTATGGAATAAACTATGAAGTAAAAGGTTGTTATGGAACTTCTTGTGATATTTGCACTAGTTCTGATATTCCCATGGCAGGAGAATATCTTAAAGAATATTATTGTTATTTAGATGGTTCTCGTGCATTTAAAGACTATGATTGTTCAAGTTTAGGGATGATTTGTGATAATGGTGCTTGTGTTGAATCAGCACCTTCGTGCACTTCACATTATTCGTCAGCTTGTTATAATGGAGATGTTTATTGGTATGATAGTTGTGAAGTAAGAGAAGAAATAAAATATGATTGCACTAATACTCAGATTTGTTTAAATGGACAGTGTGTAACTTCTACTACAAGAACTACTACAGGAGGAACTTCAGTTTGTAGTGATAGTGACGCAGATGATTTACATTTTTATGGAATAAATTACGAAATAAGAGGATGTTATGATAGTTATTGTGATGAGTGTACTATGGGCACTTCTCTTAAAGAATATTATTGCAACTCTTATGATGGTTCCCGTCTTGTTAAAGAGTATGATTGTACAAATATAGATGAAGATATGGTTTGTGAAGCAGGAAGATGTGTAACTCCAACTTGTATTGATACTTGTGCTAGTTTAGGATATGAGTGCGGATATCAAACTGTTTGTGGAAAAAGTATTAATTGTGGAAGGTGTACTGAAGTGCCTGGCGAAGTTTGTGATACTAGTACTTCTACTTGTAAAATTTCTTGTACTGATTATGATGGAGGAAGAGATTATTATAAAGCATCATATGCTACAGATGTTCAATATGGACACTATATTTCTGATTCTTGTATTAGTTCAACTACTTTAAAAGAAGCAATTTGTTCTGATGGAGCAACTCCTTATGCTACTAGTGTTTCTTATACTTGTCCAAGTGGATATATTTGTTCAAATGGAAAATGTGTTGCTTCTTGTACTGATTATGATGGAGGAGAAAAGATTTATACTGGTTCATCTGCTACAGATGTTCAATATGGACACTATATTTCTGATTCTTGTACTAGTTCAACTACTTTAAAAGAAGCAATTTGTTCTGATGGAGCAACTCCTTATGCAACTAGTGTTTCTATTACTTGTCCAAGTGGATATATTTGTTCAGTTAATAAATGTGTTCTTTCTTGTGTTCCAAGTACTGAGATTTGCGATGGAAAAGACAATGATTGTGATTCATATACTGATGAAGGATTTTCATATGCAATAGGAGAAACTTGTTATTCTGGAACAGGAGAGTGTAGAAGAGCAGGAACTATTATTTGTGATGGATTATATGCTGTAAAATGTAGTGCTGTTCCTGGAAGTCCAGGCTCAGAAAATACAAATACTCTTTGTAACGATGGAAAAGATAATGATTGTGATGGAAATACTGATTGTGAAGATAGTAATTGTGCTTGCACATCTTCTTTAAATGTTTGTTGTACTTGTCCTAGTTCTTGTCCTTCTGGATATGAATGTGGAACTTATACTGCAACAGGTTGTAGTCCTATTTCTTGTGGAAATTATAATGGAGGCTGTGTTACAGGATATGAGTGTGATACTAGCACTCATTTGTGTAAAACTCTTTCTCCAGAATATACTGATAATGATACAGACTCAAATATTAATCCTGGAGAAGAGGAGATTCCAAATAATGGAATAGATGATAATTGTGATGGAGAAGATTCTACAACAACTAATGGAGATAGTTTGCCTGCAACTTGTTCTGCTTGTGTTTCAGGAGGATATAGCTGGTGTTTAACTACAAATAAATGTTTGAGTCCAGGAGAAACTTGCAGTAATAAAGCAAATAATTATTGGGAATGTCCAGGATGCTTAGAAGAAGCATATGATCTTAATAAATTAGGAATTGCTTCTTTAGAAGCAGGAAAATATGTAAAAGAAATTAAATCTGGATGTGCATTTAATTTTGAGTTTGGAGTTTTAAATACTCTTCCAGCGGGTTATGTTTTTAATATTGAGAATAGAAGAATTATTAAAATTTTAAATATTTCTTCAGATCATCCAGAGACTCCTGCAAATTTAACTTTACATTTAAATGAGAGTGAATTTAATTGGCCTTTAAGTGAGATTGTTATTTATGTTGAAGAGAGTAAAGAGGATTGGACAGCTATTTCAGATAAAAGATTAGAAAATATAACTGATACAGAATCTATGTACGAATATATTTTCACAACAAATCATTTTTCTTTATTTTTAATAACAGAACCAGATTATTGTGGAAATGGTATTTTTGAAAGTGCATATTATGAAGAGTGTGATGGTTCAGAACATTGTACTTTGAATTGTGAATGTGAAATTGGATATGTTTCTAATGGAAATGGTTCTTGTGTAGAAGATATTGCACAAAAGAGTTGCACAAGCATTGGAGAAGAAATGTGTTTGGGATATAAATTATATAAATGTGGAGAGGATTTTAAATGGAGTGAATTAGGAGTTGTAATTGGAAATTGTAGTGTTGAATGTGCACCTATTGGAAATAGAAGTTGTCAAGACGAAATACCTTTAATTTGTGGTTCTGATTATAAATGGTCTTCTCAAGAAAAAGTTAGTGGACTTTGTGGATATGTTACATCTAGTGTTGGAAATGAAGATGATCCTGCTTTTTCAGATTGTGGAGATGGTTATTGCGGATATTATGAAAATATAGATAATTGTCCTGAAGATTGTACTCCAACTTCAGAATCTGGCTCTAAATGGATTTTATATTTAGTAATTGGAATTATTATTTTAATGATTGCAATAGTTGCAGTTATTTTCTTTAAAATTTATAATAAAGAGAGGAAAAAATTTAGAGGGCCTCCAAATAGAAACATTCCTCCAGAACATAGGCCCGGACCAAAAAGACCTCCTGGAAGACCTCCTGTTATTCATCATGGACAAATAGGAAGACCTCCAAAACATGCTCCTGGACCAGGAAGGCCGTCTGGACCTCCTCCTAAAAAAACTCCTCTTATTACAAGATATCCTATTAGAAGATATCCTCCTATAAGATAAATTTTTAAATTAATTTCTTTATGTTTTTTTATGTATTTAGTAAAAGTTCCTGGAATAAATGGATTAGATAAAACAAAAGGCTGTGAAAAAGCACCAAACAAAGTTGTAGAAGCACTTAAAACAATATATTGTAATGAATTTGGAAAACTTATAGATTTACAACTTTTAGATTTAGAAGAGATTCATTTAGATAATTCTGATGTTGAATTAAGTAATAATTTAATTTATAAAAATGGATTTAAAATGTTTGAAAGTCAACCTAAAACAATTTATGTTGGAGGAGATCATTCTATAAGTTATTCTCTTACAAGAAGTTTTTTTGATTTTTGCCAAAACTCTGGAAGAGAATCTTGTTTAATTGTTTTTGATGCTCACGCTGATTGTATGATTCCAATGAAAGAACCTACTCATGAAGAGTGGTTGAGAAAACTAATTGAAGACGGATTTCCAGTTAAAAATGTTTTGTTAGTTGGAGTTAGAAATATAGATAAAGAAGAAATAAGATTTTTAAAAGAAAAAGGAATTAGAATTCTTTCTATGAATTCTCTTTTAGAAAATTTATCAGAGAGCTGCGATATTCTTATGGAATTTTCAAATGGAAAAGAGCTTTATGTTTCAATTGACATTGATGTAATTGATCCTGCCTTTGCACCAGGAACAGGATATTGCGAGCCAGGAGGATTGAGTTCTAGAGAGTTTATTTATCTTATTCAGAGAATAAATAAAATAAAAAATTTAAGAGCAGTAGATATTGTGGAAATAAATCCTTTTAAAGACGAGAATAATAAAACAGTTAAATTAGGAGCTAAAATTTTAGGAGAGCTTTTATGAGATGTTTTATATCAGTAAATCTTTCTCCAGAAATTAAAAAAGAAATTGAAAAAATTCAGAATAAATTGCCTATCTTTGAAGGAAAGAAAACAGAATTAGAAAATCTTCATTTAACTCTAAAATTTTTAGGAGAAATTGAAGAAGAGAAATTAGAAGAAATTAAAACAAGATTAAAAGAAATAAAATTTAAAAAATTTAATTCAACTATTAAAAATCTAGGTTTTTTTGATAATAGAAAATCAAAAAATTATTCAAAAAAAATAATTGTTTGGCTTTATTTATCTAATTGTGTTAAATTACAATCTTTTATCGACGACAAATTACTAAATTTATTTAAAAAAGAAAAAAGATTTATGAGTCATTTAACAATTGCTCGGATAAAAAAATTAGATAATAAAAAGAAATTCTTAGAAGTTTTAAATAAGATAAAAATTCCAAAAATAAAATTTAAGATAGATTGTTTTTATTTGATGGAATCTAAGCTAACTTCTAAAGGTCCAAAATATGAAGTTATTAAAGAATATAATTTAATTTAATATTTTTTATTTCTTAGATTAATTATAATTTCTGCTTTTTTTCCTAAAATTTCTTTTAATTCTGCTTCAGAAGCATTAATTATATTAGAGATTGTTTTAAATTGCTTTAATAATTTTTGAGCTGTTTTAGGCCCTATTCCTGGGAAACTTTCTAGAATAAATTGAAGTTGTTCTTTTGAATTTAGAATTCTTTTTTTTGCTTTTAATGCCATTTCTTTTTTTTGTTTTTTTGAAAGAATATAAATAAACTTTGCACTATCAAGATAGTTTTTTGTGAAAATAATAGGAATATTGTATTTCAGAAGTATAGATAGCAAAAAACCTCTAATTGCATTACCATTTACTCCTAATTCATCGTCAGTATAAAGTTCTTGTTCGCCTATTCCTTCTATAATTAGAAGACGATTAGAATATTGTTGTAATTCTTGAATTTGTCTAAATAATCTTTTATTTATCATTGAGTTTACAAAATCATTAATTGTTTTTCTTTCAATTGCAACATTTTTTACAATATAATCTGCAATCTTTAATTCTCTAAAATCTATTTTAATTCCTAATCTAATTAGTTCAGAAATAATAAGAGAATTTTTCTCTCTATAATCTACAATTATTTTTGGAAGCTCTTTTGGACTTTTCTTTTTTTCTTTTGAAGTAAATATTTCTATAATTTGTTTCATTTTTTATTATAATTTTTTCTGAAATTCTAATTTTCCATTTCTTTTAAAATCTTCTTTTATATTATCTATTGCAGTTTTCATTCTTTTTTCTCTACTTCTTGAGACATAATAAAAAGTTTCATCTCTTGTTTTTTTGGTTAAAAGCAAAATTAATTTTCCTTTTTTTAATCTGGCTGTTCTTCCTGCTCTTTGAATTGCACGAATAGCAGAAGGAACTGTTTCATAGAAAATAACTGTATTAACTTCTGGAATATCAAGTCCTTCTTCTGCAATGCAAGTTGCACACAAAACATTTATTTTTCCCTCGGAAAATTGTTCAATTATTTTTTTCTGTTCTTTTTGACTTAATCCAGAACCATTTTTTTTGGCTTGTCCAACAAAAACTTTTGAAGAGATTTCTTTTAATTCATTTAATTTTTTAGAAAGGATTGTTGCTGTTTCTCTAAATTGAGTGAAAATCAATATTTTTGCTTTAGAATTTTTTTTAATCTCTCTTTTTACTATTTCTAATATTTTTTCTATTTTTGGATGTTCTAAATTTTTTGCTAAAAGTTCATTTGATTGCATAAAGGCAAAATTAAATTCTGGTTTTGCAACTAATTTTACAACTCCTCTACTTTGTTTTTTTGAAGCTTGATTAAATAAATTTTTTAAATATTTATTAAAACTTAAAAGAGTTTGAGTTTCTAATAGTTCTAAGGAGTGCTGAATTTTTATTGCTGAAGCACATGCACTTACACCTAATAAATAATTGAAGTTTTTGTTGCCTCTAGCTATTCCAGCCATGAGATTTTTTTGAAGTTCTATTAATTTTATTTTTGAAGGGGCTGTCCATAGAACTTTTCTGATTTTTAGTTCTTCGACATATCTTTCAAATAGTTTTGTAAGAACATGCTTTATTTCTTGAAATTCTGGAGGAAAATCTAACAGAATTTTTTCAAATTCTAGTTCCTGAAGATATTTTTTTACATCTTCACTTTTCCGAGTTCTTAGTTCTACATCTTCAATTGAAAGATTTTTGCATATTTCTTTTATTTTTGAAAATTCACTTCCAGGTGAAGCAGTTAATCCAATTATTCTTTGATTAATTGCCTGCTCTTTGTATTTTTTGGCAATAAAATTATAATCATAATTTTTTATACAACGATGAGCCTCATCTTCTATTAAAAGACAGACTTCTTCTAAATTATAAAGATTTTTTTTTAAATCATTTGCAACACATTGAGGGGTTGAAAAAATAATGTCTGCTATTTGCCAAATTTTTTTTCTTTTATCAGCTTTAACTGCTCCAGTAAATAATTGTAAATCTCCAAATAACTCGGGCAAATGTTTTTTGAAAAATTTTAAATGTTGTTCTGCTAAAGGTTTTGTAGGCGCAAGAAAAACAACCTTGTTTCCAGGAAATTTTCTCATTCTTTCAATTGTTAACATTAAAGCAATTAGAGTCTTTCCTAAACCAGTTGGAAGCACAACTAGGCAATTTTTATCTTTACAGTTTTCAAATATCTCTTTTTGATACTCTCGTGGAGTAATTCCTTCTAAAAATTTCATTTTTCTAGAAATTTATCTTTTTTTTAGAGCATAAGCAGCAAGAATAACTGAACAAGCTATAAGAAGAAGACCAATTATTGAAAGAGAACTCAAACTAGACGAATTTTCTAGAATTGCTCCTCCTGTTATTGTTGGATTTAAAAATAAAAATCCTCCTATAAACGCTGCTAGTGAAAAAATTCCTGTTACTTTTCTTGTTTTTAACAAACTTTTTTTTTCCATTTCACACTAGTAGAATAGCATATCCCATTCCTATTAAAGTTATTATTGCTAGAAAAATCCAAAGAATAATGTTTCCAAAGAATATTTTGTTTCCATCTAAATTTGATAAAGGAAGCATATTAAAAAAGGCATAATAAATATTTAATTTTGAAAATAGAGGAAATCCCATTAAATATCCTAATATAGCTAATAAAAGATTTGCTATTATTCCTGCAGCAGCAATATATCCTATATGATCTTCTGTTATTTCTGAAAATTTATATAATCCATGTCTTTTTGCACTTCGATATGTTTTTGCTTTTACGTCAAATACTAGAGAAGCCATCCACACAAAATTATTTAATGGAAATAAAATCACTTTTGAAAGTAGAGGCAAAAAGGCTCCTAGAGGAAAAGCTGTTTTTAATCTCTGATGTTCTCTAAATCCATATCTCTTTATTTCCCAAAGACTAGTTTCTATTTCAGAATCTAATTTAAAACTAGTTATTTTTTTTGCAATTATATTGATTAGAATAACTACAAATACAGATAAAAGAACAGATAAAAAACTAGATAAACTTGAGAGCAAATTTATTGAAAATGCAATAATTAGAGTGGCAATTAGAATTGAAATAATTTCTTTTTTATTTATCATATTAATTTAAGCTAAAGATTTTTTATAAACTTTGTTGTATTCTATAATTTCTTCTTTGAAACTTTCAAAATAAAGTATATTTCTATTTATGGAAAAATATTTAAAGGAAATTAGTATGTTTCAATTATGAGAGTTAAAAAGATAACAGAAGTTTTAGGTTCAAAAGTATATACTGATTCTGGAGACTATTTTGGAGAAATTGAAGAAGTAAATTTATATGAGAATAAAATAGATGGATGGAGGATAAAAGTAGGTGGAGGAGTAATTTCTCTTATTGGAGGAGCAAAAGGTGTTATTATTCCGCATCAATTTGTAAAAGCAATTAGTGATATTTTTATAATTAATAAGGCAGCACTGCCTAATCCAGAAACAGGAATTGAAGAGATTCCTGAAGATTTAATATAAAAAAAAGATGGCGACAGAAACAATCTTACAGAGTGAGATTTTAACACAATTTGTATATCCTTTTTTGTTGATATTTTTCATAGTTTTTGCTGTACTTGAGAAAACAAAAGTTTTTGGAGATGAAAAAAGACAGTTAAATGCATTAATAGCATTTGTTATTGGATTAATTTTTGTTGGAGCTGTTTTTCCTAAAATTGTAGTAGGAAATATGATTTTATTTTTAACAGTTTCTTTAGTAATTGTTTTTGTTGTTTTATTGTTGTGGGGTTTTGTTTCTTCAGGAGAAAAAGGACTGGATATGAGTAAAGGATTTAAAACTTTTTTAATGGTGGTTATAGGAATCGCAGTTATTATTGCTGTTTTTTGGGCAACAGGAGTTGGAGGAAATGCTTTTGAGTTTATTTTTGGAAGCAATTGGAGCAATGCTTTTTGGACAAATTTTCTATTTATAGTTGTTATTGCAGTTGCATTGGCTTTAGTAATCAAAAGTTCTAAATAATAATTCTTTCGAAACATATTTAAATCTATTTTCATAATTTCTATTATGGTTGAAGGATTATTGTTTTTAGCCAGTTATGGTTATTTTGATGGAGGCGCAATTGGAAACATTTTAAATATGTGGGAACAAGTTGGAATATTTAGTTATGCTCTGCCCTTTCTTTTAATTTTTGCATTGGTTTTTGGAATTCTTTCTAGAATGAATATTTTCAAAAAATCAGATGGAAATCCAAATATGGCAATTAGTGCGATAATTTCTTTAGCTGTTTCATTAATGGCTTTGCAATTTCCTTTTGTTAGAATGTTCTTTACTCAGTTATTTCCTGCTCTTGGAGTTGGTTTATCAGTTATTTTAGTTATACTAATTATTACTGGATTGTTTATTGATCCAGATAATAAAGGTTGGATGGTTGGATTAATGGTAGTTTCTGTTGTAGTTGTTTTAGGAGTATTATTAAGTGCGTCTAGAAATTTAGGATTTACTTTTGGAACTTGGTGGACTTATAATTGGCCAACAATTGTAGGTATTGGAGTTTTTATAGGATTAATAGTTGCAATTATTGCTGCATCAAAACCAGCTAAAACAAGCACTGAAAAAGCAAACAATATTCTAGCTCAAGCTTTGAGAGGGGGAAGATAATTTTTTATTAGAATTTTATTAATTATTTTTTTTAGAATTAGTTCTTGTAGGTTTTTTATGAAGATGAGATGCAGAAGATTTAGAAACTAAGTTAGGAAGAGTTTTGCTAAAAGATTCTTGCATCATTTCCATTTCTTTTTTTAGATTTTCTACTCCTCTACCATAAAATCCTACTTTTTCTAATATAGCTGATTGTAATTTGTCTATTGTTTCTTCAATTCTTTTTAATCTATCTGTTGCATTGTTTAATTTTGTTTCTGCAAGAGTTTTAAACTCGTTTAATTCTTCAATTTGCTTTTCTATTTTTTTCATTTTTTCAGCAAAAACTTGTTCTGCTATTTCAATCATTATATCTGTTCCTTCATCATATCCTCCATAATTAGAACCAGATTCATATCCTTCTTGAGGATAATATTCTTCATTATAATTTTGAGGAGCATATCCTCCATATGGCTCTTCATAACTTCCATAATCAGAACCATAATTTTCTGGTTGTTCATAGGCTCCATAAGGCTGAGAACCATAATTCTGGTTGTAGTTTTGATTGTATTCTGCATCATAAGTTTGCGAAAAAGTATCTGCATTATAATTTTGAGAGTATATTTGATCTTGATTTTTAGAATATTCTTGAGTTGGAGGGCCTTTTGGAAGAGGAGCTCTTCCTTGAGGAATGTAAAATTCATCATTTGGAACATTTTGTCCTTGTTCTTGAGCTCTTGCACTTCTTCCTGCAGGAATTGTATTTCCAGAAGTTGCTTCTTGTCCTGAATCTGAAATTGCTTGTTTTATTTTTGATTGGTCCATTGCTTCATTTATTGCTTTTGGAGAAACTCCTTGTTCTTTTAAATTATTGATTATATCTCCTTCAGAAAACCCTTGGTTTTTCATTTGTGTTATCTTATCGAGAGTTCCCATATTAGAGTATTGTTTTACCTCTTTTTTAATTTTTCTAAAGGTTGAAACATTTTTGCTTGTTTTACTAAAATGTCTAAATCCTCTTTTCTTGCAAATCTTGAAAATTCAGAAGATGCTGTTTCTAAAAAAGAGGAGAATCTTTCTAAACTATGTTTCATAATCTCTATATCTTTTTTTATTTCTAAAATATCTTCTCTGTTTTTTTCTTTTGTTTCAATTAAATTTTGCCCAATAAGCAAAAGTCTATCTTTAAGAATTCTTTGTTTTTCTTCTAAATCTCTAATTTTTGTATGAAGAATTCCTAATTCTTGCCCAAGATAATCTGAATTCCTATCACTCATAGAAAAAAATAGAGAATTAAGTTTAAATTTGTTGTGTTTTAGCGAAAGACACCTAACGGTTTCCTACCGCACTACCTTCCCTTAAATTTGTTGTGTTTTAGCGAAAGACACCTAACGGTTTCCTACCGCACTACCTTCCCTTAAATTTGTTGTGTTTTAGCGAAAGACACAAAATGTTTTAAACTCTTTGTTCTTTTTTTCTTTATGTTAGAAAAAAAAGAAAAAGAACTATATTCTTCTGAAATAATTAGAAAAGGAGGAGAAGATTTACTCTATATAAATTATCTTGGAGCACCATATGTTCCTAGTTTAGCAGATTATCCAGAAGTAATGGAAAGAACAATTGATGCTCTAATAGAAAATCCTCAAGTTTCAAGAATTATTTTTGTTCAACAAAAAAATTATAATTATGACTTTAAAGAAACATCTTATTTACTTGAATTAGCTCAGCTTTATGTTTATTTGATAAAACAAGAGAAAATTTTATCTCAGGAAAAATTAATTTCAACAAATCCAGAATTTTTTTCTCAAAGATATAATGAAGTTTTTTCTTTTTTGTTATTTTTAAAAAGAGACCCTTTAGCAGCATATTTTGAAATAAAAAAATTAATTTTAAATGCTAAGATTCTTTTAGACAAACTAAATCCAGCATATAGAAATGATCAGACAAATTATATTAGGCTGTTAGAAGAGATTTTAAAACTTTTAAAAGAAGTTCAATTAATAAAAGCAGCAGAGCCTTATTTAGAAGATTATTCTAAAGGAGAAAGAGAAATTTATCATCACCTTTTCAAACCAGATATAATTCCTAATTTTACTTTTACTCGTTTGATTTCAGATATTCCTGAAAATGCAGAAATTATTGACCAATATTCTATTTCTAATGGAAATTATGATGAATCTCAAGTTACTATTTTAAAGAAAAAAGATGAGCCGAAATTAATTTATCATATAGTTCCTCCTGAAAATTCTTTATCAGAAGATTATAATATGCTTTTAAATTTAGCTAGAGGAGTTTTAATAGAACATCAACCAGAAGCAGAAGAATTTACAGACACTGAAAGAACTCGTCAGGTTTTTTTTAATATTTCTAAAGATTTATTAAGAGATTTGGCTCAAAATAAAAATATACGATTAGATTATGAAGATTTAAACAAATTATCAACTATTTTAGTTAGACATACTATTGGATTTGGATTGATTGAGGTTTTGTTGCAAGATAGAAATTTGCAGGATCTTTCTTTAAATGCTCCAATACCTAAGACTCAAATTTTTGTAAGGCATCAAAAATATGATGAATGTTCTACAAATATCTTACCAAGTCAAGAAGATGCTGATTCTTGGGCAGCAAAATTTAGAATGTTATCTGGAAGGCCTTTAGACGAATCAAACCCTATTTTAGACACTCAATTAGACTTAGGAAAAATTAAAGCAAGAATAGCAATTATTCAAGAACCTCTTTCTCCCAATGGTTTGGCTTATTCAATTAGAAGACATAGAGAAGATCCTTGGACTCTTCCTCTTTTTATAAAAAATAAAATGATTAATTCATTTGCAGCAGGCTTACTTAGTTTTTTAATTGATGGTTCTCGAACTCTTTTGGTTGCAGGAACTCGAAGTTCAGGTAAAACATCTTTACTTGGAAGTTTAATGTTAGAAATTATTCCAAAATTTAGAATTATTACAATTGAAGATTCTTTAGAATTGCCTATTGATTCTCTAAGAAAACTCAAATATGATATTTTAAGAATGAAAGTAAGATCTGCTTTATTAAAAACAACAACTGAAGTTTCTGCTGATGATGGAATAAGAACTAGTTTAAGATTAGGAGATAGTTGTTTAATTATTGGAGAGGTTAGAAGTGTTGAAGCAAAAGCTCTTTATGAAGCAATGAGAATTGGTGCTTTGGCAAATGTTGTTGCAGGAACAATTCATGGAGCTTCTCCTTATGCTGTTTTTGATAGAGTTGTAAATGATTTAGGAGTTCCTGCTACTAGTTTTAAAGCAACAGACATTATTGTTGTTTGTAATCCTATTAAATCTCCAGATGGACTTCACTCTTGGAGAAGAGTTTTACAGATTTCAGAAATAAGAAAACATTGGAAAGAAGATCCTCTTAGAGAAAAAGGATTTGTGGATTTAATGAAATATAATGTTGAAACTGATGAATTAGAACCTACAGAAGATCTTAAAAATGGAGATAGTGAAGTTCTGAAAAATATTGCAGCAAATGTAAAAGGCTGGGCTGGAAATTGGGATGCTGTTTATGATAATATTCTTTTAAGGGCAAAAATAAAGCAGGAATTAGTAGATTTAGCAGAAAAAGAAAAGAATTTTGATATTCTTGAAGCGAATTTTACAACTCTTGCAAATCATATGTTTCACAAGATTTCAGAGGAAGTTAGAGAAGAATTTGGACTTCCTTTATCTGATAAAGTTTTTCCTCTTTGGCAAAAATGGTTAACTAGTGAAATTAAAAAAAGAAAATCTTAAGCAAGATTTATTAATTGATTTTTGTTATTTAATTTATATAAAAGAGAGGAAAAAATGCCTAGAAAACCAACTGTTGAAGAAATTCTTAGAAAACATAGTGCAAAAATAGAGTCTCAAATGGATTCTACTTTAGTTGGAGAAACAAACTATAGCAAAGAGTATACTTCTTTTAAAAAAGAAATGGCTCCTGAATTAAGCCGTTATGAAAAATGGTGCGCAAGTCTTGGAAATTTAATTAAAATAAATGTTTCTGAAAAAGATAAGGATAAAATTAGAAAACATTTAGAGGAAGCTCATTTAGATGTTTTACCTTGGCAAGCACTAACTCTTTCTGTTATGTCTTTTGTTTCTGTTTTTTTAGTTGGACTTCTTATTTCTGTTGCAATTTCTTTAATTAAGGGAAGTATTGAGTTTTTTCCAGTTTTGTTTTTTGTTTTAGTTGTTTTTGTTTCTATTTTTCTTTTTTATTTTGTTAATGCATATCCTGAAAGATTAGCAAAAAAATGGAGATTAAAAGCATCTTCTCAAATGGTTCCTGCAATTCTTTATATTGTGGTTTATATGAGGCATACTCCTAATTTAGAAAAAGCAATTTCCTTTGCATCTAAGCATCTTCAACCTCCTTTATCTTTGGATTTTAAAAAAGTATTTTATGATGTAGAGATTGGAAAATTCTCAACAATTAAAGAAAGTTTAGATAATTATTTAGAAAGTTGGAAAGATTATTCTGTAGAGTTTATTGAAGCATTTCATTTAATTGAAGGAAGTTTGTTTGAACCAAATAACACAAGAAGAATAGCTGTTTTAGAAAAATCTCTTCAAGTTGTTCTTGATGGAGTTTATGATAAAATGTTGAAATTTACTCATAGTGTTAGAAGTCCTTTAACAAATGTTTATATGTTGGGAGTTGTTCTTCCTACTCTTGCTTTGGCATTACTTCCTCTTGCATCTGCAATGCTTGGAGGAATTTTAAAAACAGTTCATGTTTTTATTTTGTTTAATTTAATTGTTCCTTTTATGGTTTATTATCTTACAGACAAAGTTCTAATGTTGAGACCAGGAGGCTATGGAGAAACTATTTTTTTAGAGAGAAATCCTTTGTATCCAAAATATAAAAGTAAGGATGCTTATGTAAGAGCTTTTTTTATTTGTCTTCCACTTTTTATAATTGGTTTTGCTCCTCTTATTCTTCAAATTCCAGGAGTTGCAGATATGTTTGGAATTCAAGCAGATTATAGTTTTACAGAATTAGGATTGAATTTTTTAGGAGATGGAAAATTATTTGACTTTAAAGAAAATGGAGTTGGGCCTTTTGGAATTGGAGCTGTATTTTTTAGTTTGTTTATTCCAATTGGAATTGCCCTCTTTTTTTCAATAGCTGCAAAAGAAAGAACAAAAGAGTTAATTAAAGAAAGAAAAAAGACAAAACAACTTGAAGCTGAATTTAATAATTCTCTTTTTCAATTAGGAAATAGAATTGGCAATGGAGTTCCTCCTGAATTGGCTTTTGGAAAAGTTGCAGAATCTTCAAGAGGATTAATGACTGGAGATTTTTTTAGAAGAGTTAATTATAATATAAGACAAATGGGAATGAGTGTTGAAAGAGCTATTTTTGATCCAAATAGAGGAACATTAAATTACTATCCTTCTGATTTAATTGCAACAAGTATGAGAGTTTTAATTGAATCTGCTAAAAAAGGATTAAAAGCTGCTGCAATGAGTTTAATGAATATTTCTCAATACATTAAAAATATTCAAAAAATAACAATGAGACTTAAAGACATGTTAGCAGAGATTGTTTCTGATATGAGAAGTAATATGACTTTTTTAGCTCCTTTGCTTTCTGGAATTGTTGTGGGTTTAGCAACAATGATTGCATCTATTTTAAATAAACTAGAAATAGCAGCAAGCATTGGAGATGCTTCAGCATTAGGAATTTCAAATATTGATGGAATTTTAGAAATCTTTAATTTAGGAAGCATGATACCTCCTTATTATTTACAAATTATTGTAGGAATTTATATAATTCAGATAATTTTTATTTTAACAGGCACTTTGGTTATGATAGATTCTGGAGAAGATAGATTAGAAAAAACAAACAAGACCGGAAAAAATTTGAAAAAAGGAATTACTCTTTATTTTTTAGTTGCTTTAATAGCAACTTTAATATTGTTTATATTAACAACAGTTGTGCTTGGAAATTTAGGAGTATAGTTAGATTTATTAATATTCTTTTATAGGATATATTATGAAAAAGAGGAATAAAAGAGGAATTGTTACAGAATATTTGCCCTGGCTTTTAATTGCTCTTGCAGTTTTAGCAATTTTAATTATTACTATATTTTTATTAAAGCAAAAAGGAATCTCTCTAATAGATTCTCTTAAAAATTTATTTAGAGGAACTTAAAATGGCAGAATTAACTATAAATCAGCTTATAAAATTAATAATTGGAATTTTAGTTATTGTGGCAGTTGTTTGGGGAGTTTATTATGTATTTAAAAATCATGTTGCAGTTTTTATCTCTAATGTGGGAGGAACTGGAAATTCTAGTTTTAAATTTATTTTGTCTTTGATATGAAAAATAAAGGAATGTTATTAACTGAAGAAACTCTAAAAATGATTATAGCAGTAATTGGTTTGGCTTTGTTAGCTTATTTTTTAGTTAATATTCTTTCTTCAGAATCAAAACAGAAAAAAGAGAGAGAAGCAGCAGAAACAATTGATAAAATTTCTGAAATGATTTCAAATTTAGATTCTTTAGGAGGAAATATAACTGCTCTTCAGCCTCAGGGATGGACTTTATTTAGTTTTACTGAAGAAGAGAAAAAACCAAATTCTTGTTCAGGAGAGAATTGCATATGTATTTGCAACAAAGTTTTTGGAGATATTTTTGATAGGCAAATAAAAAAATGTTCAAAAGAAGGTTCTTGTTTGATTATTTCAAATTTATTAGAATTTGAGGATATTAAAATAGAGAAATATCATGAAGAAATTGTTGAAATAAATATAAGAAAAATAGGAGGAAAAATTCAAATAACTAGAATATGAATTTAGAAGAATTACTAAAATATATAATTTGGATTTTCTTTTTTATAGTTATAGCAACAGCTCTTTATGTTGCCTTAAGAAAAATGGGGATTTTAGGATGAAAATTAATAAAAGAGGAGAGTTAACAACTCAGCAAATAGTTATTTTAATTGTATTAGTTATTAGTTTTATTGTTATTTTGTATTTTTTGTTTAGATTAAATCTTGGAGCAGAAAGTGAAAAAGAAATTTGCCATAATTCTGTGATTCTTAGAGGAAATGTACTTTTATCTGAAAAAACAGTTCCTCTAAATTGTAAAAGAACTTATGTATGTTTGAGTAAAGATGGAAGCTGCGAATCTATGACAAATCCAAATATTGAAAAGGCTTCTAGTAAAGAAGAAGTTTATAGAATTTTGGCAGAAGAAATGGCTGATTGTTGGTGGATGTTTGGAGAAGGAAAAATTGATTATATAGGAGATAAGACAAAGGAAGCAAATTATTGTTCTATTTGCTCTCAAATAGCATTTGATAATAGCATAAGAAAAATTGAGGGTTTTGAGAGTGGTGAAATAAACAAAGACGAATTTTATAATTATTTATCAGAGACCTCTCTTTCTGAAGGAAAGCAAACTTATGCAGAGTATTTTTTTGGAACAAAAAATATTGCTTCTCTAGTATCAGAAATTTCTGTTAGTGAAGGAAATGAAGAAGGAATTTCAACTTTTGGAAAAATACATCTTGATGAAAATTATTTTGTTATGATGGGAATTACTAGTCAAATTGGAAATAAATACAAGTGGATTGGAGGAGTTGCAGTAGTAGTAGGAATATTAACTCTTCCTTTTACAGCAGTAGGAGGAGCAATAATCTTAGTTTCTGGAGTAGTTACAGGAGTGGTAGGAGATGATTTAGCAGAAAAATTATACAATCCAAAAATAGTAGCATTAATTGTTGAAGGAGAGGGAATTGACAATGAATTTATGGCTCCTACAATTATTGAAGCAAGTCCAGAAGCATTTAGGCTGTTAAACTGTAAAGATATTGTGACTCTTTCTTAATTCGTTAGTTTTATTAAGATTATTTGATAATTTATATTATGTTTAAAAAGAGGAATAATCATGGAAAAGTATTAATGGAGAATGTTGTTTTTATTATTTTAAATGTTATGTTTTTGATGATTTTAGTTCTTTTTATA